>Ga0070698_100001256_pt1 | contig 28317 bp, 26 predicted proteins | sample KBSK1502metaG_FD_65477 | JGI IMG/M metagenome (GOLD analysis project Ga0070698, IMG submission 65477) | Corn, switchgrass and miscanthus rhizosphere microbial communities from Kellogg Biological Station, Michigan, USA - KBS K1-50-2 metaG | ecosystem: Host-associated > Plants > Roots >...
CCTTCGGGGTCGAGGGCGATCAGCAGCATGTTGTAGAGCGGCAGCAACCACCAGATCAGCAACGCAACCGAGAGCGCCGCCGCGCCCGCCGCATCGGCCCTCCGGCGCCATCGGTAATTCGACCGGCGCCGGGAGTACAGTGCGACGCTCATAGCTGCACCTCCCTCACCTGAAGCCGGCGGATCAGCAGGATTGCGGCCGGGATCAGCACTGGCAGCGCAGCCATCACAGCGGCCACACCGAGGTCAGGGCGGCCCTCGTTAAGCAGAAACTCGACGCCAACCGTCGCCAGGACTGCAGTGGACCCGAGCGGCGCTCCGCCTGACACCATATCGGGAGTGTTGTAATCACCGAGCATCCAGATCGTCGCCAGCAAGGTGCAGATGAAATAAAGGTTCGCCAATAGCGGGATCACGACGTGGACGAAACGGCGCAACCCGGTGGCGCCGTCGATGTCGGCGGCATCATAGAGGTCCTGTGGGATAGCCATGCGCCCGGCGAGGAAGATCAAGGTCCACAACGGCATCGTCTTCCAGGTGTAGGCGATGATGTTGGCGCCGAGCGCGAGCCAGTAGTGGCCTAGCCAATCCGGACCGGAGATGCCGAACACCTTCTCCAGCAGACTGTTCAAGAAGCCCCAATAGATCATCATCCAGTGAAAGGAAATGAACGCAGTCTGCGCCGGTAAGGCCCATGGCAGCATCGAGAGAACCAGCATCGCCTTGACCCACCATCCGCGACGCATGAAGAAGCCGGACAACAACAGCGCGAGAAACACGCTGGCATTCGCGCCGATACCGACATAAAGAGCGGTGCTGATCAGCGCCTCGACGTACTCGTCGCTCGCGAACAGCTTGACGTACAGTGCCGGATCGCTGGCCATCCAGAACCCATAGGCGATCGGATAGATGGCGAAAGCGAGCAGCACGCCGATATACGGTATGATGAACGCGACCGCCCAGGCGAACTCGGATCCATGCAGACGGCTGCGCCAGGCTGGCGGGCGGTACCGGTTGAGCCTGACGAGCCCGGCGGCGAGAACCTGCTGCATGCTCATGGCTGGCCTCCCGTGCGGCCGAGACCCCCCCTGTCCATTTCGTCCGAGAGCCTCGTATTCTCCTCTCGGCCCTTTGGGAGCATTGTCGGTGACGAGCCGCGAGCAAGGCAACAGGTTAAGTTAAATGGAAACCTTGGGCCTGCCGTAGCGCCTAAGCCTCCATGAATGCCGATCAACCCGCATGTCGGTCTCGCCCCTAGAACATCTCCGGTGTGATGACGTTCTGCGGTCGTGGTCCGACCAGCGCCGCGCGCATGGTTTCCGCCGCCTTGAGCCGGGTGTCGTCCCAGGCCTCGGGCGTGAAGAAGGCGGAGTGCGGCGTGATGATCAGGCGCCCCTCGCACCACGGCTCGCGCGCGCGGTAGGCGCGCAGGAGCTCAGGGATGGGTTCGACCGGCGGCTCTACAGGAAGGACGTCGAGCCCGACGCCGGCGAGATGCCCGCGCTTCAGGAGGTCGGCGAGCGCGTCGACATCGACGATCGGCCCGCGCGCGGTGTTCACCACCACGCCTCCCTTCGGCATGCGCTCCAGCATGGCGCGCGAGATCATGCCGCGTGTCTCTGGCGTCAGCGGCGCGTGGATCGACAGCGTGTCGGTCTGCTCCATCAGCGCCTCGAGCGAGCCCACCCGTTCGACGCCGACGCCGAGTTCGGTGCCGTTTGGCATGTAGGGGTCGTAGGCGACGACGCGGAACTGGAAAGCCTTTGCCCGGAGCGCCGCCGCCGTGCCGATGCGGCCCAAGCCGACGATGCCGAAGGTCTGCACGCCGTTGCGCCGCAGCAGCGGGTCGCGCGCGTAGCTCCACGGCGCGGGTTGCGGCCGCCGCTGCGCCTCGAGGTGGAGCGCGATGCCGCGGCGGAGCGAGAGGGCCAGCGCCAGCGCGTGGTCGGCCACCTCGGTGGTGCCGTAGTCCGGCACGTTGCACACCATCACCTTGCGCTGGGCGGCGGCCTGGCGATCGATCTTGTCGTAGCCCACGCCCATGCGCACGACGCAGGCGAGCCTGGGGAACCTGGCGAGGTGTTCGGCGGTCACCGCGTGCCGCATCACCATCAGGCCGTCGATCTCGGCGCAGTCGCGCTCCTCGAGCTGCGACAGGTTGGCGACGTTGCGCCACACCACGCGCACGTCGGACCCGAACACCGCGCGCTCGACCTTGTCGTTGTCGTACAGCTTCTCCGCGTAGAGCACCGTCTTGACCATGACCTGGGCATCTCCCCCGTGACGCGGCGCATCCTAGAGCCGACTATCGCTGAAGGGTGAGTCGGAACTGTCACCCCGAGCGTAGCGAGGGGCCTTTGAGGCCGCGGTAAAGATCCCTCCCTTCGGCTTCGCTCAGGGCAGGCGCTGCTCTCAGGATGACATGAGGGCCTGTGTCTAACATTTGCGATTCCCGGTACCAGGCGAAGCTTGAATATGTTTGACCAAGGGCCTTGAACTATTTACTCGCGCTCCGCATTCGCGAGTTCCTCGAGCGCTTCCCGGGTCAACTCGCTCATTCCAGTTTGCAGGTCCGCGACGGTTACCCCTTCGACAGCTTTCAGATCATTCAGCGCGTCCAGGACTTGTTCAGCCGTGTCGCATCCGACGTTGGTTCCTCCCGGGACTTGGATCATGAATCGGGTCTTTGGCTGCATATCTCTCCCCTATGTCGTGGCCACTCTACGCTTAGGACGGACGGCGCCCTAGTACCGACTATCGCAAATCTGAATAACAACAGGCATTTCTGTCATCGCGCGCGGGGTAGCCCCCGCGCTGAAGCGCAGCCGAAGGGATCTCATCACCTTTGCGATTCCCGGTACTAGCAGGCATCTGCTGCATCTCCAGGTCAACCCGATCGAGGCAGGTCTGCTGCTGCTCGACCTGATCGAGAACCAGAACTTCGTGCTTCGTCGCTTCGGCCCTCAGACCGGAGAGCTACCGAGGCGTGGCGGAGCGGGTCCGCCGCCACCGCGCCACGACCTGATCGACGTCCAGCTTGCCGAGGCGCGTCGGCGGCCCCTCCACCGCGGTCGCGTTGACCTTGGCGATCTCGACGTTGAGCGCGGCGACCCGGCGACGGACCGTCGCTTCGTCAGGGAGCTTCTCGATCGTGGCGAGCTCCCTCTCCACCTTGCGGAGCAGCTCGAGCGAGGGCGGCAGCAGCGAGATCTGCTCGCGCTGGGTGAGCTGCTTCACCCACCAGAGCGGGTCGTATTCCTGATCGATATTCGGGAGGGGCTTGCCGGCGCCCGGCAGGTTGTCGAAGGCACCCTGTTCCTGGGCGACACGGATCTGCGATTCGATCCACGATTCCCAGTTCGTCCCCGGAGGCTTGCGCTGCGTCATGGTCGCTCTCCTCGGCTGGGCACCAGTGTACCATCCGGTCGCTGGAACAGGGGGGTGACAGGCTGCCGCGATGTCATTGCTGGGAGCGCGCCACTCCGTGGCGCGTCTTTGTTGATCTCACAGCATAAGCGCCACGGAGTGGCGCGCTCCCAGCAATGAACTTGACCGGTTGGGAACGGCAGCCGGAGGGATCGCTCAACACACCGCCGCAACGCCCAGGACGGGAACGCCGGAAGCACCGGGCCTCCTCACGCCAAGCAGATGCCGCGCTTCGCTCAGACGATTGGCGCGGAGGTAGGCCCTCAACAGAGTGAACTCGATCAGGTCGTGTTGCGCGCGGCTGCCGCCAACGCGTTCGTTTTCTCCCATGAGGGTGCCAAGCGTCTCGATCGCACTGGAAAAATCCCCGCATTCGAACGCCGCGAATCCGCGCGCCAGGGCGGGAAGATAAGAGCCCGACGGGTAACGCCCCTCTCGCGCCAACGCCTCGATTTGGCGAGCCCGCGTGTCGGGCGCCGCCTCATCGCGCATGACGGCCTGCGCCAGGATGACATGCAGATCGGCGAGCCCATTGCCCGGCTGCGGCAGCGCGCTGTTCGCGTAGTCCTGCAACGCGCGCCAGGCCGCGGCGTCGCGCGGCTGGCCCGCGAGTTCGGACCGCCACAGAAAGGCTGCTCCATCGGAAACTTTCTGTTGGGGTCCGCCGCTGTGCCGGTCGAGCGCGAGGGCGTCGTGATAGAGCCGCCGCGCTTCCGTCCAATTGCCGGCCTGGATCTCGAAAAGCGAGAGATGCCAGCTCAGATGGCCATAGAAAAAGCCTTCCCGCGGATAAGTGGCGAGCCACGAGGAGAGGAAGGCGCGCCCGGTATCGAGGTCGCCGCTCTCGTAGCAAATATGAGCGAAGCCGTGGGCACCATGTGCGTTGTTCGGGTTCGCCGCCACGGATCGCTCGATCTTCGCCCGGGCGACGCCAAGCTGCCCATCCTCGGACAGGGACATGGCGTGATAGGAGACAAACCAGAAATCGTCGCCATAGTGGGGGGCCAGGCTGTCCATCAAAGCCGCGATCTGGTGCTTCTGTCCGATGCGGCCGGAGCCGCCAATCAGGCCGTTGGGGTTCGCCGCACTGGCGACGACCAGCGCGTCGCGCGGCCACGCCGCCAGATGGGCATACAAGGCGGCGATCGCGGCCTCGGTCTCGCCCGCAAACACAAGGTCGAAGAAACCGATGTGACTGGCCTCGCGCTCAGACACACCCGAAGCCAGGCCCTTGGCTGCCGCCAGGGCCGCCTGCGCTGCCCCGACGTCGCCTTGTCTCATCAGGACCTGCGCCTTGCCGGCGTGGGCCAGGGCAAAACCAGGATCGGCGGCGATGGCCCGGTCATAAGCCTCGATGGCACCGGGGTAGAACGTTAGCGCCAGACCGCAGGCCTGAACGTAGGCATCCCGCGCGGCAGCCGACGCCGTCGTCAAGGCAAGGTCGTAGCGATCCCTCAGCATGACAAACCCTCACCGCCTCGAGCGTTCGCGCGGCCGAGCGACGTTATCATCGGTCGCGCGCGGTCGCGAGATCGCAAAGCGCCACCGCCGGCGGGATCAACGCCAATGCTTTCGTGGTCCTCGCTGAATGGGATATCACACATCGAGCAAGCCGTGATGCGTGGATAGAAAAAGGGCCCGCCCCGAAGGGCGCCCCCCCTATCTTCTAGGCCGAAGCACAGTCACCCCAATCACCACCAAGACAAGCACCGTCACTGCGACGATGCCAAGGCTGCCGCTGGCCTTCGCTGATACGAGGCCCGCAATTTCAATTTCGAGCAACTCAACTCAATCGGCGCTTGAGGCGCCCTACGGACGAGGAGGGGGTCGTTGTCCCTTTAGCATCAAATGCTGAGGAACGTCCTGTGGAGATTCCACCGAGTTGTGGAGATCAGAAAGCCTGAGCCTAGGGAGAGACTAACGCTTCCGGTGGTTTGCTAAGTGCTTGATTTAATGGCGCGCCCGAAGAGATTCGAACTCCTAACCTTCTGATCCGTAGTCAAATGAACTGTCACGGACTCCCAGGCTATCACGGACGAAGGTGGCTCGACCGGGTGCGGGAAAGGATTGAGAAACCCATGTACGCAGAGTTACTTGCGCTTCAGCTCGGCCAGCAGTCGATCGACGAACTTGGGCGAGTAGCCGAGCAGCGCTGCCTCATCCGACAGCTCCTTCTCGAGCTGCCCCAGCGCCTCGACGAACGAGCCGCCCTTGGCGAGCGCCTCCTCGACCAGCTTGCCGGCCTTCTGCTTGCCCATCTTCTCGGCCAGCAGGAAGGTCGCGCGCTCGGCGAGCACGGCGCCTTCGGTCGCATCCATGTTGGCCTGCATGGCGTCGGGGTCGATCGTGAGGCCCGCCGCCACCTCGCCCATCGCCTGCGCCGCCGAGCCCAGCGTCTCGATCAGGGCCGCCAGGGTCGGCCACTCGGCCTGCCAGCCGCCCAGCGCGCGCTCGTGCTCCTGCGGCAAGGCGGCGACGATGGTCGCGGCCAGCATCGGCGCGCGCGCCGCCGCCGACAGCACCAAAGCGGCCCCGACGGGATTGCGCTTGTGCGGCATGGTCGAGGAGCCGCCGCGGCCCGGGCCGCTGGGCTCGGCCGCCTCGCCTACTTCGATCTGCATCATCAGCGAGATGTCGCGCGCTGCCTTGGCGAGCGCGCCCACGACCAGCGCCGCGTCCTGGGCCAGCGCCGCCACCCTCACGCGCTGGGCGAACCACGGCGCCGGCGGCAGGCCGAGGCCGAGGCGCTTGGCCAGCGAGACCATCACCGGCTCGGCCTTGTCGCCCAGCGCCGACAGGCTGCCCGAGGCGCCGCCGAACTGGACGACCTGGGTTTCGGCAAAGCTCGCCTCAAGGCGGCGCGCGGCGCGGCTCACGTCCGACGCCCAGCCGGCGATCTTCTGGCCAAGCGCCAGCGGCGTCGCCGGCTGCAGGAGCGTGCGGCCCAGCATCGGCGTCTTGCGATGCTTGCGGGCAAGCGTTGCGAACGCGGCGACGATGCCTGCAAGCTCCTTCACGATCGGCGGCACCGCTTCACCGAGCTGCAGCACCATCGCCGTGTCGATCACGTCCTGGCTGGTGGCGCCCCAATGGACGTAGCCGGCCGCGTCGGCGTCGCGCTTGGCGACCTCGTCGGCGAGCGCCCTCACCACCGGCACGGTCAAGGTGGCGGTCCGGCGCGCCGCCTCGGCGAGCGACGCCGGATCGTAGAGCGCGGGATCGCAGGCCTTGACGATGAGGGGCACGAATTTCTTCGGGATCAGCCCGGCCTCGGCGGCGGCCTGCGCCAGCGCCGCCTCGAAGCGCAGCATGTGGCGCAAGGTGGCGAGATCGGAAAAGGCCTCGGCGGCGAGCGCCGACGAGCCGAGCGCGTTGACCAGGCGGCCGGCCATGATCAGACGTCGAAGAACACGGTCTCTTGGGCGCCGCCGAGATGGATCGGCAGGCGCCAGAGGCCCGCGCCGTCCATCTTGGCGATCAACGTCTGGCGGCGCGCCGGCTCGACCATCTTCAGCACGGGATCCTCGGCCAGCGCCGGATCGTCGTCGAAATAGAGCCGCGTCGCCAGACGGTTGAGCACGCCCCGGGCGAACACCGAGACGTTGATGTGCGGCGCCTGCAGGCCGCCCGCCGGCCACGGCACGCGGCCGGGCTTGATGGTGGCGAAGCGCGCCACGCCCTTGGCGTCGGTCGAGGCGCGGCCGAAGCCTTCGAAGCCGGCATCGATTGGCAGGTTGCGGCGGTCGTCGGGGTGGTTGTAGCGGCCGTGGCTGTTGGCCTGCCAGACTTCCAGCAGCCCGTCGGGGATGATCGCGCCGGCGACGTCGTGCAGCGAGAGCGCCAGCTCGATGCGCTCGCCGGCAACGCCGGGCGGCGCCAGATCGGCGCGGTAACCGTTGACCAGGGTGCCGAAATAGAACGGGCCGATCGTCTGCGACGGCGTGAGCTTGGCGTGCGATGTCATGTGTTGATCCAGCAACCAACCTCACCCTGAGGAGCGGGCCGAAGGCCCGCGTCTCGAAGGGTGGGAACCAGCCTTGGTGTTGCCCACCCTTCGAGACGGGTGCTTCGCGCCCTCCTCAGGGTGAGGTGTTGTTTGGTACTCCCCTTGTCAGGCATCGACTTCATTCCATCGGCGTGGCGTTGCGGCCGCGCAGCACGATGTCGAAGCGATAACCCAGCGCCCATTCGGGCTGGGTCAGGTCCATCTCGAACGCCGCCTGCAGGCGCTCGCGCGCGCCGGCAGGCACCGAATTGTAGATCGGGTCGAAGGCCAGCAGCGGATCGCTGGGGAAGTACATCTGGGTGATCAGGCGCGTGGCGAAGGCCGGCCCGAACAGCGAGAAATGGATGTGCGCCGGCCGCCAGGCATTGTGGTGGTTCTTCCACGGATAGGCGCCGGGCTTGATGGTGACGAAGCGGTAGTTGCCCTCTGAATCGGCGCGCGCCCGCCCGCCGCCGTAGAAGTTGGGATCGAGCGGCGCGTCGTGCTGGTCGCCCGGATGATGGTAGCGGCCGGCGGCGTTGCACTGCCAGATCTCGACCAGGGCGTTGGGCACCGGCTTGCCGTCCTCGTCGAGCACGCGGCCTTGCACGATGATGCGCTCACCCAACGGCTCGGCCATGCGTTGGCGCGTCAGGTCGTTCTCGTTGGTGTCGAGACGCTCGGCCTGCAGCAGCGGGCCGGTGATCTCCGACAAGGTCTGCGGCAGGGCGATCGCGGGCTTGGCGGGCGAGCGCCCGGGAGTCGACTTGTAAGCGTCGAAACGATTGGGCGGATGCTGGCCGGTTGGCCGGCGGTAGGTTTCCTGGGTCATGGCGCCGCCAGTCTAGCGCGCTGGGGGCGCGCCACTCCAGTGGCGCGATCATGATCTTCCGGACCGCGCGCATCCTGCGCGCTCATGCTCATGAGCGAGCCGGAGGCTCGCGGTCCGGAAGACAGGCCTCAGTTGCTGTTGGCGATGCGCGTGATGATGTAGTTGCCGCCGTCGCGCTCGACTTCGAAACGCAACCTGTCGCCTGGGCGCAGGCCCTCGAGCCAGGCCGGTTCCTTGACGTTGAATATGCGCGTGCCGCCTTCCGGCAGGAGCTGCGGGATCGGCCGGAATTCCAAGGTGATCCTGCCTCTCGCAGGATCGACAGCGACGACACGACCCCTCGCCAGCGGCTCGTCGGATGGCACGAGCTGCTCGCTGGCCGCTTCGGCCTTGTCGTCGACGTCGGATTCGCCGGGAAGCGTCAGCGCCAGCGCCTGGCCGACGGCGACGCTCGTCGCAGCAACCGTGAGCAATCCGAGAAGGTACCTGCGGGTCATCGATCCACTCTCCCACGTTCGACGTGGTGACAGACCCGGCAATTTCCAGAGGGGCGCCCGTGACCAATGGTGATCACGATTGCGTGTCGCGACAGCGCGGCGGCGGCCGTCTCGCTGATTTCTACGCCGCGCGCACCTCCAGGCCATTGGGCGTGGCGCGATAGCCGGTCAGCGTGCGGTCGGCGAAGCCCAGCCGCCAGTCGAGCATCCTGGCGGCGTACTCGGCGAGCCGCGCGGCATAGGCCGGATCGCCGGCGCGATTGACGAACTGGCCGGGGTCGGCCTTGAGGTCGAACAAGAGCGGCGGTAGCGCCGCGAAGTGGACGTACTTGTAGGTCTCGTCCTGCACCACGGCGAGCGCGCACTTGTCCATCGGCACGCCGAGCGCCGATTCGGGCTTGCTGTAATAGAGATCGCGGAAGTCGAACTCGTAGTGCACTTCGCTCCGCCAGTCGGTCGGCGGCTGGCCTTCGCAGAAGCCGAGCAGCGAGCGGCCGTCGCACTGGCGCGGGATGGGCAGCCCCAGCCATTCGAGGATGGTCGGCATGGTGTCGATCGTCTCGGTGAAGCGCTCGACGATGGCGCCGCGCGTGCCGTTGGCCTCCGGGCGCGGATCGCGCACGATCATCGGGATGCGGTAGGATTCGTCGCCATAGCCGATCTTGCCCAAGAGATGATGGTCGCCGAGCTGCTCGCCGTGATCGCAGGTGAAGACGATCAGGGTCTCGTCCCACTGGCCGGTCTGCTTCAGGTAGTCGAAGACGCGGCCGAGCTGATCGTCGATCTCGCTCATCAGGCCGCAATAGGCGGCGCGCATCTGCGCCACCTGCTGCTCGCTCATCGCCGAACCGAGCGCCTTGCCGTCGTGGAAGAAGCTCGCCTGGTTGATGTTGTTCACGTAGTAGGCCATCAGCGGATGCTGCTGGGCCTCCTGCGCGGCACTCGCCGCGCGCACCACCTTGGGCATGTCCTCCGGCCGGTACATCGCGTGATAGGGCGCCGGCGCGATGAAGGGCGGGTGCGGGCGATAGTAGCCGAGATGCAGGAACCACGGCTTGCCGGCGCGGCCGCGCAGATAGGTCAGTCCGCGCTCGGTGAACCAGGCGGTGTCCGACAGTTCCTTGGGAATGCGCGAGGGCCGCGCCGTGGCGCCCGCGCCCGGCTCGCCCGTGGGCGCAGCGCCTTCCGGCAGCCAGATGTCCTCGCGGTTCTCGGGCAGCTTATAGCCCTGGTTCGCCACCCATCCCGAAATAGGCATCCTTGTAGGGCTCGAAGGCGCCGACCGGGCGGAAGCCCTCCATGATGTCGCCCAGCACCAGGAAGCGCGGGTCGTCGGGGCCGGTGGTCCGCGGGTCGGGCGTGGTCGTGGTGTAGCCGACCAGGGCGGCGTCATAGCCGCCGCGGCGCAGCTCATGGCCAAGATTGGTGAAGCGGGCATCGAGCGGAATGGTGTTCTGCACCGCGCGGTGGTTCATCTGGTAAAGGCTGGTCAGCAGGCTGGCCCGCGCCGGCCCGCACGGCGCAGTCTGGGTGAAGTGGTTGCGGAAGGTGACGCCCTCGGCGCACATCAGGTCGATGTTCGGCAGCTTCAGGTAATTCGCCCCGAGCTTGGGCAGCATCAGGCCGCGCCATTGGTCGACGACGATCAACAGGACGTTCTTGGCGGCTTGCATGTCGATACACCTGGGGTTGGACGAGCGGGTTGGATGGACGCCGGATTGCGCTAGAGTGCCGTGAAATTTGTGGAGGAGACAACACGTGGCGCGTTTCAAAATCGTTACGACCGGCCCCGGCGGCAGCGACCATTCCCTGGAAATGGAGACCCTCGGCACCATCGGCGCGGAAATCGTCGAGGTGGCAGGCGGCGACGACGAGCTGGCCAAGGCGGTGGCCGATGCCGACGCGATCTACGCCAAGGGCCGGCCGCGCATCACCGCCAAGGTGATCGAGGCGGGCAAGAAGCTGAAAGTGGTGTCGCTGGGCTCGGTCGGCGTCGACTCGGTCGATGTCGATGCCGCAACCAAGCTCGGCATCCCGGTGACCAACTGCCCCGACACCTTCATCGAGGAAGTGGCCGACCACGCCATGACGCTCATCCTGGCTTCGTGGCGGCGGCTGGTGGTGCAGGACCAGTTGGTGCGCAAGGGCGAATGGACCAAGGCCAGGCCCATGCTCTACCAGTTCCCGCGGCTGATGGGCATGACCCTGGGCTTCGTCGCGTTCGGCCATGTCGCGCGCGCCGTCGCCCGGCGCGCCGCACCGTTCGGCTTCCAGATGCTGGCCTACGATCCCTACATCGAGGAGCTGGTGATGTCGGACTACGACGTGCAGCCGGTCGGGCTCGACGAGCTTTTACAGCGCTCCGACATCATTTCCATGCATGCGCCCGGCACCAAGGACGCGCATCACCTGCTGAAGGAGCCGCATTTCAGGAAAATGAAGAAGACCGCCTTGTTCGTGAACACCGGCCGCGGCTCGACGGTCGACGAGACGGCGATGATCAAGGCGCTGCAGGAAGGCTGGATCGCCGGCGCTGGGCTCGATGTGCTCGAGACCGAGCCGGTCGGCCACAACAATCCGCTGCTCGGCATGGACAACGTCACCCTGACCGCGCACGTCGCCTCGGCGTCGACCCGCTTCGACGTCGCGCGCAAGCGTCGGGTCGGCGCGGAACTCTCGCTGGTGCTGTCCGGCAAGTGGCCGCGCGCCTGCGTCAATCCCGCGGTGCTGGAGAAGTCCAAGCTCGAGCGCTGGCAGCCCTTCTCGATGGAGCGCGGCCCGGGGAACTAGAACTCTCTTCTTCTTGAATCAGACTCCTCTCCCCCGCTAGGGGGAGAGGACGGGTGAGGGGGCATACGCACGTCGTCGCCCCCTCACCTAACCTCTCCCCCTAGCGGGGGAGAGGAATTTGAGCGTCTGCAGAGGAACTACGTCGGCGGCTTCTTGTCCACGACGCTCATGCGCTGCCTTTCGCGGATCGCCCGCTCGCAGAGCGCGAGGCTGTCGAACGGACCGAGCACGACCTTGCCGCCATCGTCGACGGCATACCAGCCGGGTTCGGTCACGCTGTAGTCGCCGACATCATCGGCATGGACGTCGACCGCCATCAGATCCGTGGGCTTGCCCATTTGACCACCTTCCTCCGCTGGTAGGTAGTCAACCGTCCGCGGTTTTGTAAGAATGGCTGTTGGTGGAAAGTCGATACAGCCATGGGCCCAACCTGATGTCGAGGCTTCTGCTTCAAGCGCTGGCAATCCTGGCCTGCATGCCTTGCGCGAGCCTGGTTGCCCAGGATCTGGGTCCGCTGCTGCCGCCCGGCCAGTCGCCGCAAAGATCGCCCGTCCTGGAACGATATTCCCTGGAGGGAGGGACCCCGGGCGCACCCGGTCCTGCCAACTTGTCAGCAGTGCTCGGCCGCGTCGGCCAGGCCGAGCCGGCGCTGCGGCTGCGCGGCGCGCGGGAAATCGAGCTCTATCGCACGCTGGCGCCTTCCGTGGCGCTCATCGTGACGGACAAGAGCGAAGGATCGGCCTCATTGATCGCCTCCAAGCCCGGCACGCCTGCGACTTCGGGAACGCTCCTGACCAACGCGCATGTCGTGGGCGACGCCAGCGAAGTGGCCGTCATCTTCAAGCCCGCGCAGGACGGCGCCAAGATCAATCCGGCCGACGCCGTCATCGGTCGCGTGCGCAAGGTCGATCCCGTCCGCGACCTGGCGCTGGTCGAAGTGGCAAATCTGCCGGCAAACGTCACGGTGATCGCTCTCGGCACCATGAAAGACGTGGCTGTCGGCGCGGACGTCCACGCCATCGGCCATCCCGCGGGCCAGACCTGGAGCTACACCAAGGGCCTCATCAGCCAGATCCGTCCCGACTTCGAATGGCAGCCCGCGGGCACCAGGCACCAGGCCGAAGTCATCCAGACGCAGACGCCGATCAATCCCGGCAATTCCGGCGGGCCGCTGATCGACGAAAGCGGCCGGCTGATCGGCGTCAATTCCTTCAAGGGGACCGGCGAGTTGCTGAACTTCGCCGTGTCGGTCCGGGAGGTCGAGAAGTTCCTGGCGGCGGCTGAAGGCGGAGCGTTCGAGCCCAAGGTGGCCGCGGCGACGTCAAAGCCCTGCGAGGGCAAGGTCATGTACGAGGGGCGTAACCAAAAAAACGACGCCTTCATTCGCAACGTCGATCTGGACTGCAGCGGCCGGGCGAATGCGACCCTCTACGTCCCCGATGACAAATCCAAGCCGATCGTCTTTCGCATCGACACCAACCATGACGGCAAGGTCGACGCGGAGATCTACGACGTCGATCGCGACGGCAAGTGGGACTATTCCCTGTGGGATACCGACTTCGACGGCAAGCCCGATCTGATCGGCTACCATCCCGACGGCAAGCTGAAGCCGTCACGCTACGAGAAATATCAGCCGAAGCCGTGATTCTTCCGGACCGCGCGCGTCTCGCGCGCCTTCATGAGCGCGCGGGACGCGCGCGGTCCGGAAGAATACGGCGCGTCCAACGGTCGGGGTTGACGGCGCCGGTTGGCACTTTGCCCTGCACCAGCGCCTCGACCTGGCGCACGGTGTCGAAGGCCTGGCTCTCGCTGGCGGGCGGCGTCAGGCCGCCGATGTGCGGCGTGGCGATGACGTTGGCCAGGCGCGCCAGCTCGGGCGACGGCATCTGGTCGGGCGCGCGGCCGACATCGAGGGCGGCGCCGGCGATGCGCCCCTCGGTCAATGCGCTCGCGAGCGCCGCTTCGTCGACGAGATTGCCGCGCGACATGTTGATGAAGAAGGCGTCCGGCTTCATGCGCGCGAAGGCGGCCGCGTCCATCAGGTTCTCGGTCTCCTCGCTGGCGATGGCGAGGCAGACGACGTAGTCGGAGCGCGCCAGCAATTCCTCGAGCGGCAGCTTCGCCAAGCGCTGGTCGTCGACCTGGGCGTAGGGATCGGAGACCAGCACCGTGACGCCCAGGGCGGCGAGCAGCGGCGCCAGCGCGCGCGAGATGCGGCCATAGCCGATGATGCCCACCGTGCTGCCGCCGAGCTGGCGGCCGACCCTGATCTCGGTTGGCCGGCCCGCCTGGTAATCGGCCGTGGCCCGCGAGATGCCGCGCGACAGGTCGACCAGGAAGCCCAGGGTCAGCTCGACGACCGACTGCACGAAGCCCGCCTCGGCATGAGTGACCAGCACGCCCGCGTCGGACGCCGCCGCGACATCGATGTTGCGGATGTCGATGGCGCTGCGCATCACCGCCTTGAGCCGGGGCAGGCTGGAGAAGACTTCGCCGGGCACGGGGGTGGCGCGGTCGGCAATGATCAGATCGACCTCGCGGGCGGCGGCGATCAGGCCGGGAGGATCGAGCGGTGCGTCGCCCTCATGCAGGACGACCTCGACCAGCTCGTGCAGGCGTGCGAGCGCCCGGGCGCCGTAATATTGCGCGCGCGCCCGCGGCACGTGGCTGAGCAGCAGGCGCACGGTGCTCGCCTAGGGGAAGCCGTTGAGGCGCGGTGGCCGAGGGTATCCTGTAGCGTCGAAAACCATTTCGAAGAACTTCAAGAGAAAGGCCGTCACCTCGGCTGCTGACTTATCCTTGAGAAGACCTCGGCACACGACCTCGCCTTTCCTGATTGGACCTCGCTGTCCACCAGACAGTGTGATGTATAAGCCGGGGGCTCCCACAATTCCGGCCTCGACAGTCCAAGGGCTAGAGACAGCGAGCTGTGACATCAACTCGGTCAGAAGTTCCAGCGTGGCAATGTAGCGACGCTCAAATTGCATCGAAGGGATGAAGGGAAGTCTTAGGCTGTCCGGCGCGAACGCCTGTGGTCGCGATACTATGAGGCGTGTAGTTATGCACCATACTTCGCCATTTTCGAATAGTTGTGTCGATCCAGCAAGGATGCCGGGACCACTTCGCGGATTGTTTGCTGGGTCGTAAGTAATCGCCCCATACTTGTTTCTATCTGAAAGTTGTGATGTAGCGATGTGAAGCATGGGCGCTTGTACTGATAGTTGCTCCAACCGAGCGAGGGGAATTGGCGCGCTAAGTCGCTTGGTCGGAATGACCCGAAGGTAGCAGAGCTGCTGAGTCTCGTAGCGATAGTGGATCTCGTCTTCGCCAGATACGCCGATGTATGCCAAGGGCTCATGGCGATCAAAATACGTTGCCTTGCTATTTGTTGAGGGCGTTTCGATGAACGCTGGTTCCAGAGGCGGCTGCGCGACTTCGGCAAGGTACGGTTTCAGCCTCGCAACGAACGCAGCTCTTAGATTGCGTTTGGCAATATCAACCTGTTGACGCGTGGCCGTTTCGCTCACGTTGAAGACGATTGCGCCGCCTTTGTGTCGTAGGTCGAACGGCAACTCTTGGTGACTTCCATACGCTGCATTAAAGACCAAGAGTATGCGTTTGTCCGTTAGTGCATGAAGAGCGTAGCCTAGTTCGATTGCAACGTTGGAGTTGATTAGCTTCTTCTTAGTCTCGCCGTTTGGCGGGGCAGCCTGCCCCACCAACGTTACATCTGCGATGAACACCGCAGCTTTATCTATCTTCCGAAAGATGGTCGCTGCTAGGTCCGGTGTACCTGTCTCACCTTGAATATCGTGGTCAAGGTGAAGTTCTTCACGTGTTTCCCTCAGCGTCGGCTCTTCGACTTCCTGCGGTTGCTTAAGCTCCGCAATTGCCTCTTCTAAAGCCGCCCTCACTAGATGTCGGCCGATCTTTCCTGGCGTATCAGACTGCCACGACCAAAACACTTTCATTGAAGAGTCCCCGCGAGCGCGCAGTGCCTGCAATGCTAACAAGCCGCGCTGGCAATTTCGACTCGCCCGGCGAACGGTTTACAGATCACTGTCAGTGAACGGTCTCCGTTTCCGTGCTTGTATGGTCCGTCCTTGCCTATCAGCTGCTCCCCACTTAGACGGGTGCTAAATCTTAATCTCGAAGAGCATCTATCTGAGGCTGTGGTCCGGGCGATTGCTGAGGCGCTCGGTGAAATTAAGAAGCCGGCGCTTCAGGTAGGTGCCGTTGTCATACTCCAACGACAAGTAGCTGAAGGACTCTCAACCCTGGGCCTTGGCACGGTCCCTGAGGCCGCGCAGGGCGAGCGCGTAGCCTTCGATGCCGAAGCCGCTCATGGTGCCGAGACAGCTCGTCGCCACTTCCGAAACGGCGCCGCGCCGGGCGGGATTCGAGATGTGGACCTCGATCGTCGGGTAGCCGACGTTGCCGATGGCGGCGACCAGGGCGGGATAGCCGCGGGTGTAGCCGGCGGGATTGATGATGGCGCCGGCGATGCCTTCATCGTGCGCCGCGAACAGGCGGTTGATGACCTCGCCTTCGATGTTGGAATGGAAGATCTCGACCTCCACGCCGAGCTCCTGGGCGTAGGCGCGGATCTTGGCATCGTACTGCGGCAGGGTCATCGGGCCGAAGATCTCGACCTGCGCCTTGCCGCGCATGGTCATACCGGCGCCGTGGATCACGAGGATCTTCATGGGCTCGATGTCTCCTGGTTGAGCGCGCTCGACCATTTGCCGTTGGTCACGTGACTGGCGCCGTTGCCCGTCCGGTCATAATGTATGATCAGTTCCAAAAGCGTCGCAACGGCCACCTCCCCCACAACTATGTCGACCTTGAAGCCCGCGACCCGCGACAAGCTCAAGACCGTCAGCACGGCCACGGTGGCGACCGCCCTGTTCAAGCGCGGCTTTCGCAACCAGGCCGTCCAGAACGTGCATCCGCTGTCGCCCGTCCAGCCGGTGCTGGTCGGGCCGGCCTTCACCCTGCGCTACATGCCGGCCCGCGAGGATCTCAACCGGCTGGAAGTGTTCCGCGACCGCGGCCATCCGCCGCGCAAGGCGATCGAGGACTGCCCGGCCGGGGCGGTGCTGGTCATGGACAGCCGCAAGGACGCGCGCGCCGCCTCGGCCGGCGCGATCCTGGTGACGCGGCTGATGAAGCGCGGGGTGGCGGGCGTGGTGACCGACGGCGGCTTCCGCGACTCCGCCGAGATCGCCCGGCTGGGCTTTCCCGCCTATCACCAGCGGCCCAGCGCGCCGACCAACCTCACTTTGCACCAGACGATCGACATCGACGTGCCGATCGGCTGCGGCGACGCCCCGGTTTTCCCCGGCGACACGATCCTGGGCGATGGCGACGGCGTGATCGTCATCCCGGCGAGCCTGGTCGACGAGATCGCCGAAGAAGCCTTCGAGATGACCGCGTTCGAGGACTTCGTCGGCGAACAGGTGAGCATGGGCCACGGCATCTACGGCCTCTATCCGCCGACCAGCGAGCAGACCCTGGCCGACTTCGCGGCCTGGCGGAGAATGAAGGGGAGATAGATATCAGTCGTCCTGAGCGTAAGCGAAGGACCTCATCGCCTCTTGCCAAGGGCACTAGATCCTTCGCTTCGCTCAGGATGACTGAGGTGCCCTCATCACCGTCGCCTCGCCGAGCAGCGAGACGTGGGCGGCGACGATGCGCCAGCCGTCCGGCGTGCGCAGCCAGGTGTGGCTCTGCCGGCCGGCGCGGTTGGCGCCATGGCGGCGGAACTCGCAATTGGCGGTGCCGAAATCGCGGCCGTAGGTGACGATCCAGACCTTCAGCAGATCGCGTTTGACGACGAAGCCGGGATCGCGGCCGGCGCGGAAGGCGGCGATCTGGTCGTGGCCGTAGAGCTGCTCGCCGACGCCGTAGCGCAGCGTGTGCGGGCTTTTCCAGAACAGCTCGTCGAGCACGCCGACGTCGTTGGTGTTGAGCGCCTTTTCATAGCGCTGAAAGGCGGCCGTGACCTCGGCCAACACCTCGGGAATGTTGATTTCCATTGCCTGCTCCTCGATCCTCGCGCCTTGTGGGGCAAAATATCCGGCCGGATTGGGGGAGGCTAGCATGCACGCGCGACGGTTGTTCCTGGCGACCGCTGTCTTGGGGACGCTCGCCTGTGCCGGCTTGACCGCCGGGGCGCAGACGGTTCGACCTGACTTCCGCGAGCCCGTGACACTGGCGAGCAAGGCAGGCGTTCTCGAAGTCCGGCTCACCGCGCGGCAGGGCCAGGCCACCCTCGATACGGTGGCCAGACCGGTCCAGAACTTCCTGCTGTTCGGCTATGAGCTGATCCGCGGCACGGCGTCGGACGGCAACATGTCGGGCACCAATATGTACCCGGCGCCGACATTGCAGGTGTTTCCCGGCGAGACGCTGATCGTCCATCTGGAGAACGATCTCAACGGCCTCTCCATCCGGGATTACTTCAGCCCGCACTACACGGCCAAGGGTCAGCCGGTCCCAACCTACCCCGAGCAGATGACTTCCTCGCCGATGAACCTCCACGTGCACGGCGTTCACGTCAGCCCAAAGGGAAATTCCGACAACGTCCTGCTGCACATCCCGGCCGGGATGGCCAACACCTACACCTACAACATCCCCAGCAACATGCCGCAGGGCGCGTACTGGTATCACAGCCATCTTCACGGGCTCACGACCGCGCACGTCTATACGGGTCTCGTCGGACTGCTTGCGATCGGGCGCACCGACGGCAACCTGCCGCTGGTCGCGGACAAGCGCATTCCCGTCCGCAATATGCTGCTGCAGTACAATTTCGTGTTCGGCCGCTCAGGCGGCCTCGCGCAACTCAACAATCCGTACTGGCCTCAGTTCGGGAACACGATCACACCGCCCAAGGCCGGCGAGTTGGCCAAGGGGACGTACCGTCCGCTGCTGATGCCGGTCAACTTCAGCCAGTCCAGGACAGGAGAGAGGTATTTCACCGCCTGGTTTGCAGGGTCTGCAGGACCCCTCACAGACGCCGCCAACCAACGCGGCATCTTCCAGTTCATCCCGAGCAACTTGCAGCGTTTCACCGCGCTGGATGGCACGACCGACAAGGATGTGCCGGCCGATCCCGCGCTGCCGGACCATCAGCGGGACGTGCAATTCACCGTCAACGGCCAGTTCCAGCCGATCATCAGGAGCAAGGCGGGCCAGACCGAGATCTGGGTGCTCGCGAACGTGAGCGACGTTGCCTACGTGAACGTCGAGCTGACCGAGACGGCGAGCGGACGCCATCCTGAGATCGCCATCGTCGGCCAGGATGGACTGCCATATCCCGCCGTGCACTATCCAGCGACCGACAACGGCACGCGCCTGCTCATTCCACCGGCCAGCCGCTTCGCGATTGCCGTGACGATGCCTGCCGAAGGCGAGCTCGTTCTCGAGATGCCATCGCTGGGCGGTGGCGCGAGGACGATCAACGCCGCCGGCGTGCTCTACACCAACAACGGCACGGACAATCCACCGGCCGCGCTGGGCAGCCTGAGCGTGCTGCCCTCGGCCGTCAGCTACGCCGACGGGTTCTTCGTCTTTCCGACCCAGGTGCTGGCGAAAGCGGTGCCCTCAATGGGAGCTGGCGAGACGACCGCCTTCGTCGAGGGCCAGTCGCTCGGGGCCTACACGCCCTTCGTCGACCTTTCCGGCACGGTGCCCGACGTCAAGCGCGAGATCCGGATATCCGGCGGATTTTTGAACAACATGGCCAACAAGGACGATCCCAAATCGTTCGTCTATGCGTTCGATGGCCAGGCTTTTCCCAACGTACCGTTGATCCAGCCCCGTCTCGGCTCGGTCGAAGAATGGCGGTTCTCCAACCACAACAACGACGGGCACCCGATTCACGTCCACGTCAACGACTTCCAGGTCGTCGAGTATTTCGATCCGACGACCGGTCGGCGGAGCGGCGCCGACATGTGGGGCGCGGACAATGCCAATACCCCGGCGCCCACCATGCGGAGCGACGGCAGCGTGATCCAGCCCGGCATCCTCGCCATCCGCACCAGGTTCGATGACTACACTGGCCTTTTTGTCATGCACTGCCACCGCCTCAACCACGAAGACAACGGGCTGATGTTGCTGGTCAGTGTCATACCCGCCGTCTCCACCTATGCCGTGGCAATTCCCGGCGCTCCCGGCAAAGCTGCCGAGGTTCGTCTGTACGACGGCAATGGCGATAAGCTCGTCGCCACGGTGACGCCGTTTGCCAAGTTCGAAGGCAGCGTCAACGTCGCCATGGCCGACCTCGACGGCGACGGCGTCCTCGACCTGATTGTCGGCGCCGGCAAGGACCATGCCCCCGAAGTCGTCGCCTATTCCGGCAAAACCGCATTCAGCCGGGAACTGGTGCGTTTCCGCGCCTTCGCCGACGGGGCACGGGGCGGCGTCAGCGTGGCCGGCGCGCAGATCGACGGAACGACGGCCGACAACATCATCGTCGGATCGGGCCCCGGCACGCCAAGTGAAGTGAAAGTCTATCGCTCGGCGCTGCCGTCATCGTCCGGCGAGGCGCCGCCGGTCTTCTCGACGTTCAAGCCATATGCCGAGGACAAGACCGGCGTGAGCATCGCCGCCGGCTTTGTCGATTTTTCGACCGGCCGCGACAGCATCGTCACCGCGCCCGGCCCGGGCAGTCCAGCCGAGATCAAGGTGTTCGCCTTCCCGCTGTTGAAGCCCATCGGCCGGCCGGCGGCCGCGATCGACCAACCGGTCAACACCTCGTCGTTCCTTGCGTTCGACAAGGACTATCGCGGCGGCGTTTCCCTCGGCGTGGGCTGGCTGGCCGGCTCGCTCGGCGGCGCCAAGAGGATCGTCGTGAGCCAGTTTGCCGGCGCCGGAACGGTCAGGGTGTATTCGAGCGGCTCGGCGCTGGATGGCGGGCCTGCGATGTATCTCCATAGTCCCTCGCAGCACGGCCACGGGCCCGCCTTCCGCGCGATCGCCAGCTTCAAGCCGTTTGACGGCACGTCCGGCGCGCGGGTGGCCACCACGAGCACGACCACGGGCGCGCACCTGCTGGTCAGCGGCGTGTCTGCGCAGGGCAAAGACGCAAGCGTGCTCAAGTATGAGCTCGTCAGGCCGAACGATCGGGCGACAACACTGGAAGCGCGGCGCCTCGGGCAAGTCTATTCCGGACCAGGCTCCCAACCCGTCCTGCTCGGCGGCGACTAGTTCAAGCCGGCGGCGCGCTGGCGACGCCCTGCTTCTCGAGATGCCGCGCCACGCGCAGGGCCGCGGCTTCCTTGTAGTGGTTGGCGATGATCTGCACGCCGATCGGCAGGCCGCCCGGGCGCTGCAATGGCACCACCACCACCGGCAGGCCGATGAAGGAGATCGGCTGGGTGAAAAGGCCGAGATTGGCGCGCACCGGCAGGTCGACGCCGCCCAGTTTCATCATGGCCTGGCCGAGCTTGGGCGCGGTGCAGGGCGTCGCCGGCGCCAGGATGATGTCGACGCCCTCGAACAGCTTCTGCACCTTGGTGCGATACTGCCGCCGGAAGCGCTGCGCCTTGACGTACCAGGCGCCCGGCAGCAGCGCGCCCGTCATGAAGCGCTCGCGCGTGTCGGGGTCGAAATCCTGCGGCCGAGTCCGCAGGCGCGGCAGATGGAGCTGCCCGCCCTCGATGGCGGTGATGATGTAGGCCGCCGACCGCGCCACGGCGGCCTCGGGGATCACGATGGTCTTGGACGCGCCCAGCGCCTTGGCAACGGTCGCGACGGCCTCGAGCGCTTGAGGCTCGGCGCCGCGGGCAAAATAGTCGCCGGCGATGGCGATGCGCAGGCCGCCGATGCCCTCATTCAACTCCGTCAAGGTGAGGTCAACCGGCCGGTCGGTACACACCGGATCGTCGGGATCCCAGCCCTGCATGGCGTCGAACGACAGCGCCAGATCCTCGACCGAGCGCGCGATCGGTCCGACATGGTCCAAGGCATCGACGAACGGGAACGAGCCGGCGCGGCTCAGCCGGCCGTAGGTCGGTTTCAGCCCGAACAGGCCGCACAGCGAGGACGGCACGCGGATCGAGCCGTTGGTGTCGGAGCCCAGCGCCAGCGGCACCTCGCCCGCGGCGACGGCGGCACCGGAGCCGCCCGACGAGCCGCCGGTCATGCGCGTGGTATCGCGCGGATTGCGCGACGGGCCGTAGTGCGCGTTCTCGCCGGTGAAGTCGTAGGCGTACTCACCCATGTTGAGGCCGCCCACCAGGATGGCGCCGGCCGCTTCGAGCTTGCGCACCAGCGCGGCGTCGCGCTGGGCCGCGGGTCCATCTGTATTGATCTTGGAGCCGGCCCGCGTCGGCAGGCCCTTTATGTCGAACAGGTTCTTGACCGCGAACGGCACGCCCATGAGCGGCCCGCGATGGCGTCCGGCGTCGATCTCGGCGGCCCGCTTCCTCGCCCGTTGGGCCAAAACGTCGGTGAAGGCGTTGATCGTGGGCTCGCTGGTCTCGATGCGCGTCAGCGCCGCCTCGACCACGGCCGTCGCCTTGGTCTTGCCGCTCATCACGGCGCGGGCGATGTCCGATGCGGTCGCCTGCTTGGACAGAGGATCGCTCATGGCCGGAACACCGGCGCCAGCGTCAGCTCGTCGTCCAGTTCGACCTCGAGCAATGGCCGGGCGATCATGAGCGAGCGCTCGTAGTTCAAAAGCACATTGGCGCGGTACTCCGGCGCGATCGGCAGGCCAAGCGCCTTGGCCGCTTCGTCGACGAGCCGCTCTAAATCTGGGCGCGCGATGTCGGGCTTGTCTTCCGCCATGTTCTTCCCCTTCAACTCCTCACATCCTCCCCCGTCTTACGGGGGAGGTGGCCCGCAGGGCCGGAGGGGGAAAGCCCCACAGGCTGGCCTGCGACGTGCAACGATCATTTAGCGCCTTCCCCCTCCGCCCCCTTCGGGGGCACCTCCCCCGTGTGACGGGGGAGGATCGAGAGTAGCGAAGTGACAGGCAACCTGCCGCGCCGGGCCGGCGCTGCGCAAGAGCGGCATTTCCGCCGCGCAGCGCGGCTCGCCCCGCGGGCAGCGGCCGTAGAAGCGGCAGACTGTCGGGTCGGGATCGATCGGGCTGCGCGGCTCGCCTGAAAGCCTCAGCCGGCCGACGCGCTTGTCGGGCTCGGCCTGCGGGATGGCCGAGACCAGCGCGCGCGTATAGGGATGCCGGGGATCGGCGAAGATCTCGGCTGCCGGGCCCTCTTCGACGATCTTGCCGAGATACATCACCAGCACGCGATCACACAGCAGGCGCACGACGTTGAGGTCGTGGCTCACGAACAGGTAGCTCATGCCGAGTTCGCGCTTGAGCTGCTGCAGGAGTTTCAGGATCACGACCTGCACCGAGACGTCGAGGGCGGCGGTCGGCTCGTCGAGGATCAAAAGCTCGGGCTCGACGGCGATGGCGCGGGCGATGCCGACCCGGGCCTTCTGGCCGCCCGAAAGCTGATGCGGAAAGCGCGATAAAAGCTCGCGCGGCAGGCCGGTCATGTCGGCCAGCGCCTCGACCCGGCGCCTGAGGTCGGCGCCCGAGAGTCGCTTCAGTCGGCGGATCGGATCGGCGATGGCGTCGGCTGCCGAATAGCGCGGATTGAGCGAATCGCCGGCATCCTGGAACACCATCTGGATGCGGGCGCGGTTGGGATTGCCGGCGAAGGCGCGGGCTCGAAGGCCCGCCAGGTCGGTGCCGGCGAGACGAATGCTGCCCGAGGTCGGATCGAGCAGCCGGTTGATCAACCGCACCAGGGTCGACTTGCCGCAGCCCGATTCGCCCACCAGGCCGACGGTCTCGCCGCGGCCGATGGTGAAGCTCACCTCGTCGACGGCGTGCAGCAGGCGCTTGCCGCCGAGGTCGAAGCGCTTGGCGAGCCCGCCGATGTCGAGCAGCGCGCTCACAGGGGATTCCAGCAGGCCACGATGTGACGATCGCCGACGCTGCGGCGCGGCAAGGGCCTGGTGCAGTCGTCGTTGCGGCGCTCGCAGCGGCCGCTGTAGCGGCAGGCCGGCAGGTCGGAACGGCGGAGATCGGGCAGCCCGCCGGGGATCGATGCCAGCTCGGCGAGCGAGGCGGTCCCGCCCGGCGTCGCGGCCAAAAGCTTGGCCGAATAGGGATGGCGGGGCTCGGCGAACAGCGCGCGGCCGGGTGCTGCTTCGACGATGTGGCCGGCATGCATGACCACGATGCGATCGCAATATTCGGCGGCCAGCGCGAGATCGTGGGTGATGAAGATGGTCGCCATGCCCGACTCGTGGGCGAGCTCGCCGATCAGGTCCATGATCACGGCCTGGGTGGTGACGTCGAGCCCGGTGGTCGGCTCGTCGGCGATCAGCAGCGCGGGCCGGCAGGCGAGCGCAATGGCGATCATGATGCGCTGGCACATGCCGCCCGACAGCTCGAAGGGATAGGCTTCCACGCGGCGCTCGGGATCGGGAATGCGTACCTTCTTCAGCATCTCCACGGCCGCTCGCGGCGCGTCGGGCCGGGTCGCTCCGCCATGGCGCACCAGCACGTCGGCGATCTGCCGGCCGACCCGGCGGATCGGGTTCAACGCCGTGCGCGGGTTCTGGAAGATCATCGACAGTTCGCGGCCGCGCTGCTCGGCCAGCTCGCGCTCGGGAAGCGCCAAAAGGTCGGCGCCGCCGAACATGGCGCGGCCCGACGTGACCTTGCCCGCCGGATCGAGGATGCCCATGACGGCGAAAGCGGTGACCGACTTGCCCGAGCCCGATTCGCCGACCAGCGCCACGGTCTCGCCCTTGTCGACCTCGAAGCCCACCTGCTCCAAAACCTTGACGGTGCCCGAGCGGGTGCGGAATTCGACCGAAAGATCCTCGACGGCCAGGGCAGGAACGGCGGTCATGGGCGCTGCCCTATGTTCTCTTGAGGGGATCGATGATGTCGCGCAGCCCGTCGCCCAGAAGATTGAAGCAGAACACCGCCAGCATCAGGGCGGCGCCGGGAAACAACGCGATCCACCATTCGCCGGACTGGATGAAGTTGGCGCCCTCGGCCACCATGATGCCCCATTCGGCGTCGGGCGGGCGCACGCCGAGGCCGATGAAGGACAGGCCTGCCGCATTCAGGATGGCGTAGCCCATGGTGAGCGACATCTGCACCATCATGATGGGCATGATGTTGGGCAGCACGTGGCCCAGCACGACCCGCGCCTCGCCGTTGCCCGACAGGCGCGCGGCTTCGACAAAGCCCGCCTCGCGCCGCACATTGGCCTCGGCGCGGGCGACGCGGGCATAGAGCGGGAAATTGATGATGGCGGTGGCGATCACGATGTTGATCACCTTGTTGCCCAGCGCCGCCACGATGCCCATGGCCAAGACGAACAGCGGGAAGGCCATGATGGTGTCGGCAAGCCGGCCCACGACCCTGTCGGTCCAGCCGCCGAAATAGCCCGCCGCCACGCCCGACAGCGCGCCCAGCAGGAAGGCCAGGATCACCGAGGCGAAGGCGATGGTGAGGTCGAGCCGGGTCGCCACCAGCACGCGGCTGAAAATGTCGCGACCGAGCTGGTCGGTACCGAACCAGTGCGCCGCCGAGGGCGGCTTCAGCGCCATGGCGGCATTGCTCTGCAAGGGATTGTAGGGCGCCAGCAGGGGACCGAAGAGCGCCGCCACCAGGAACATCGCGAACAGGCCGAAGGCCAGGCCCGTGACCGGGTTCTCCGACAGCACATAGCGGGCATGGCGCAACAAATTCATCGGAGCGCGGAGCTCCAGCTCCGCTCATGAGGGCGGACCTGGAGGTCCGCGCTCCGCATGAAGAGCATCATCATGTATCCAGCCGCACGCGCGGATCGACCAGGCCGTAGAGGAAGTCGATCAAGAGATTCAGCGCCACATAGAGGACAGCCATGGTGAGCACGAAGCCCTGCACCGGCGCGTAGTCCGAGGTGATCAGCGCGTTCACGGCATAAAGGCCGATGCCCGGCCAGGCGAACACCGTCTCGACCAGCACGTTGGCGCCGAGCAGGAAGGAGAACACCATGCCGAGGGTGGTGATCACCGGCAGCACGGCGTTGCGGAAGGCGTAGGTGAAGACGACGGTGCGGGGCGCCAACCCGCTCGCCCGCGCGGTGCGGATGAAATCGCTGCCCAGCACCGCCAGCATCGAGCCGCGGGTCATGCGGGCGAGCGGTGCCAGGGAGAAGATCGCCATCGAGATGGCGGGAAGTGCCAGCTGGCGCAGCGCGCCCCAGAAGGTTTCGAGATTGCCGGTGAGGGCCGAGTCGATCAGGTAGAAGCCCGTGATGTCGGCGGGCGGCGAGAGGAAGACGTCGAGCCGGCCGGTCGGGGCCGGCGCCCATTGCAGCAGGTAGTAGAAGACATAAGCGAACAAGAGCCCGGTGAAGAACACCGGCAGCGACACGCCGGCCGTCGTGACGATGCGGCAGAGATGATCGATCCAGGTGCCCTGCTTCACCGCCGCCAGTACGCCGAGCGGAATGGCGATGGCCACGGCGAGAAGGAGGGCGCTGAGCGTGAGCTCGGCCGACGCCGGCAGGCGGTTGGCGATCTCGCTGACCACCGGCTGGCCGGTGCTGAGGGAATTGCCGAGATTGCCGTGCGCCAGATCGGCGATGTAGCCCACGAATTGCTCGGGCAGCGACTTGTCGAGGCCAAGCTTGCTGCGGATTTCGGCGATCGCCTGCGGGCTCGCCGCGAGGCCCGCGAAATAGGCCGCCGGGTCGCCCGGCAGCAGCCGCGTCAGCATGAAGGTCACGACGACCACCCCGACGATGCTCGGGATCGCCGTCGCCAGCCGCGACAGCAGCAGTTTCAGCATCGCGGCGAGAGTGGAGCGCGGACCTCCAGGTCCGCATCATGATCATGAGCGGACCTGGAGGTCCGCGCTCCGATGAGGGTCGACACTGCCTAGCCCTTGGCGAGCTGGCGGTAGTCGAGCTGGCGATGGAACCAGTAGCGGTAGCCGGTGACGTTCTTCTGCATCGCCACGTTCAAGAGCGGCTGGAAGATCGGCACCCGCGGCACCTCCTCGAAGGCGATGTCGATGAAACCCTTGACCGCCGCCTCGTACTCGGGCCCGGTCGTGAAGCGCGCCTTGTCGATCAGCGCGTCCATCGTCGGGTTCTTGTAGCCCATGGTGTTGAACACGGCGTTTTGGCCGTGATAGCACCAGAAAAAGAAGTACTCCGGATAATTCAGCCAGCCGCCGAAGGCGTTGGTGATCATTGGCATGTTCTTCTTCAACAGCTCGCCGCGCCAGTTGGCGCCCGGCACCTTGTTGATCGTGGTCTTGATGCCGATCTGCGCCAGGCTCTCCTGCACCAGCACGGTGAGCGGCTCATTGGTGCTGGCAAGGCCCAGGTCGAACGACAGCGTGGTCTCGAAGCCGGCGGGATAGCCCGCCTCGGCCATCAGCGCCTTGGCTTTGGCGATGTCCGTCTTGTAGCCGTCCTTCTGTGGCCAGTAGATTCCCTTGAACTTGTTGTCGGCGCCGCCATAGAGCGGGATCGCCTGGCCGAACAGCACCGAGTCCATGATCTGCTGATAGGGCACCGCCCAGGCCACGGCCTGGCGGACCTTGACGTTGTCGAACGGCTTCTGGTTCACATTCATGCCGAGATACATCATCGCGTTCTCGATCGGCGTGCCGATCACGGTGAGCTTGGGCGACGATTTCAGCTCGGCGAAATCCTTCGACGGCAAATCGAACGAGAGATCGGCGTCGCCGCGCTCCAAGAGCGCCCGCCGGTTCCCCGCCGACGGGATGATACGCATGATGACACGCTTGACCTTGGGCAGCGGGCCGTTCTTCCAGTCGTCGTTGCGGACATAGACGACTTCCTGGCCGGGTTGCCAGCGGTCGACCTTGTAAGCGCCGCCCGAGGCATGGTTGTTCTTGCACCATTCCATCGCCCACGGATCGGTCGCGGTCGCGTTCTTCTTGCACAGCTCGGAGTTCATGATCACCGGCACCGGCACGCCGATGTCGGGCATGGTGAGCTTGTCGGCGCGCAGGAAGTCGACGCGGAAGGTATTGTCGTCGATCGCGACGAACTGCTCGGGCTTCGTCAACGAACCCGCCGCCATCTGGAAGGTCGGGAAGCCGCCCACCGTGACGGCGCGGTCGAACGACCACTTCACGTCCCGGGCGGTGACCGGCGTGCCGTCGTGGAACTTGGCATCCTTGCGCAGCTTGAAGGTGGCCGAGGTCGGCGTGACGTTCCAGTCGGTCGCCAGCTCGGGCTCGAGCTTGGTGTAGTCGTAATGGTCGTTGCCGTTGGCGTCCTTCTTGACGCCGTAGGTGATCAGCCGGTCGTGGGTGTTCCACGACACTTCGTAGGCCGGCCGGTTGGCGCCGACGCCATGGATGTCCATCGAATTGGGCGGGCTCTCGCCCACGATCAGCAGCGTCTCGTTGCGTGCCTGCGCCTTGGCTTCCGACCAGATGGCGGGCGCCGCCGTGGCGGCAGCGCCAGCCGCCGCGGTGCTCTTGAAGAACGTGCGACGCTTCATGGAAGTCCCCCTGATTTCCCGAATTATTCCCGAACTCCCCCAGGGGCCGAGAACGCAAGGAGCGTGCCAAAGGCCGCGCCCACATGGCGGCTGCTTTCACGGCGCCGCTTGTCTACAACCGCACCATGACCGCGCTTCTCGATCTCGGCCTCCACGCACTGCGCAGCGCCTACTGCGCCGGCACGCTCGACGTGCGGCAAACGATCGACGAGGTGCTGAAGCGCATTGCCGCGTCCAGCGACGACAAGGTCTGGATATCGCGCGTGCCCGACG
>Ga0070698_100001257_pt1 | contig 28312 bp, 32 predicted proteins | sample KBSK1502metaG_FD_65477 | JGI IMG/M metagenome (GOLD analysis project Ga0070698, IMG submission 65477) | Corn, switchgrass and miscanthus rhizosphere microbial communities from Kellogg Biological Station, Michigan, USA - KBS K1-50-2 metaG | ecosystem: Host-associated > Plants > Roots >...
TCGGCGATGGGCGATGTGGCCGCCAGCGACTTACTCAACCGCCGTGATGCGCACGCTGTATGCGCCGCCTGGCGTTTCGACCCGCACGACGTCGCCGACGCGGTGACCGATCAACGCCTTGCCTACGGCCGACTCGAAGCTGACGCGTCCAGCCTTCGGGTCGGCCTCCGCCGGACCGACGATGCGGTACGTCTCCTCGACATCGCCATCATCCCCGTGCTCGGCGAACCGGACCGTGCTGCCCACGCCCACCTCACCGTTGGTGGCGGTGTTGTCGATGAGTACGTGGTTCTTGATGATCGCCTCGAGCTCCCTGATGCGCGCCTCCATCATTCCCTGCTCGTTTTTCGCGGCGTGGTACTCGAAGTTTTCAGACAGGTCGCCCAGCTCGCGCGCGGCCTTGATCTTGGACACGATCTCTGGGCGCTTGCGGGTGGTCAGATCCTGGTGCTCCCTCTGGACGGCTTCCAGCCCCTCGGGTGTGATCGGGACTTCGCTCATGCGGTCGAGTTTAAGGAAGGGGCGACTCGGTCGCCCCTCCCCTGCAGACTGAAGGAGCTTCTAGGGGATCAGGCCGTAGCTTGGCTGCGGCTCGTTCGAGCCGGTGAACTGGCTGGTGTCGTAGCCGGCCGCCGGATCGGGCGCTGCGGTGGGCAGGGCCCGCGTCAGGTCGGACTGGGGTCCACCCTGGGTCGCGTCGACCTTCGACTGGGCGTGCACCGGGGTCGTCCCGGCCGCCGAGCCGGCGCTTCGGGCAGCGTAGCCCGCGGCCGCGCCGAGCACGAGCGCGCACAGCATTGCGAGCACGACCAGGATGAAGCCCTTGGAGACGCGCGCTTCGCGGAGAGTTCCCGTCGCCTGCATCTTCTTCTTCCTCCTTGCTGGATTCGGCCCCGCGGGCCGTAAGGCCAAAGGTAGGTTTGGGCGGAGAAGTTCAAAAGGGCGGAACTACCCCAAACGCCAGGGCGGATACCTGATTTCAGGTACCTGTTTTTGGGCCGGTGCACTAAAGTTCCCGGCGCGATGAGGCGAGCTCTGCTGCCGGTCGGGATGGTGCTGATGGGCGTCGGGCTGGTCGGCGGCGCCCTGGAGACGCTGGTGGGGCCGACGCTGACGCCGCTCGACGAGCAGATCGGCACCCACGGCTCGGCCGCCGCCGCGGTGCTGGGCGTCGGGCTCATCTTCGCCGCGCTGAATCCGACCGGCCACCTCATCTGGGTGCGGTTGGGCATCGCCTACGGCTTCGTCGTGCTGGTGTTCGAGGCCGGGTCGTCGCTCATCTACCACAAGACGTTTCACCTTGGGCCTGTCATCTTTGGGCTCGCGTTCAGCCTGCTGCTGATCGCCACCTATCCCGAGCGGAAGAAGCTGACCCCCACCGCGGCCTCGCCGGCCATTGACATAGATGCGGTCGCACTGCCGGAAAAGACCACGGAATCCGAGCCGCCGAAGGCGCCGGAGAAAACTGCCTAGGCCCTAGGTCTTCGGCATCAGCGCCTGGACCTCGTTCATCATCCGCCGCTGGAGCAGGAACGAGACCCCGTACACCGCCCCGGCGAGAATCGCGCCCGCGAGCACCGCGAGCAATGCGTGGAACGCGGAAACCGACATCTCGATCGGCGAGAGCGCGACCGCGTCATCGCCGACCACGGCGGCGACGGCCAGGGCGAGGGGGGTCAAGACCGGCAGGAGCTGCAGCCGGCGCATCACCGACGGCACCGGTGGCTCCACCCGGCCCACCATGCGCTGGCCCATCACGCCAACGGACTTCACGTGGTGCAGGTTGGGCGTGACGGTGAGCACGACATTGACCTGGTTGCCCGGCACCTGCTTGAGACGCGCCGGCGGGACGAGCAGCTGCTCGACGCCGCCGCGAGTCTGGACCATCAGCATGCCGAGTCCCAGCGACGTGCTGACCGAGCTCGCGCCGACCAGCTGGCCCTGGATGATGCGCGGCTCTGCCTTGCGGTCCCTCAGCGCCAGCCGGAAACCCGGGCCGACGAAGCTCGCGAGCAGCGCGATCGGAAATACCCAGGCCACGGCCGCCGCGACCGCGTCAGGCCAGCCATAGAAGCGGGGCAGGAAGGCGAGGCACGCGGCGATGATGAGCACGCACACGACCGCGATGGCGATCGAGATGTACCCGATCCGCACCACGTAGTCGGGCGCGTAGCCCTGCAGCATCCCGCCCGCCTGGACGAACCTCTCGCGCTGCCTGCGCGTGGCGCCCTGGGCGTTCGATGCGGCGGCCGCCTTCGGCTGCACCTTCCGCATCTGCTGCCGGACCTGCCGGACCTGCTTCTTGCCCATCCCCTCTCCCTAGTGTCGCGGTCCCGAGGTCCGCGAGATACTTCGCGGCATCGGCGGCCGGAGCCAAGGAAGGGGTGGCGCGGCTAGGAGCGCATACCTCCTGGGGTCCCCGCGCCGTGGATAGCGGGGGCAGCGACGCAGCGCCGGGCCCCCTGACGCAGGCTTCAGCGCCGCAGGCGCCCGGCTGCCTAGGCCGCGAAGATCCAATGGAGTTCGGGAGCGCGACACTAGAGGCCGAGTGTATCGGGCGCGGGATAACTTATGCGCCCGCCTTCGACCCGGGCGAATGGCGTCAGCCGGTGGGGAGAAGGCTCGCCGGCGCCAGTGATGTGCTTCACCTCGACGCCTCGGACGGTGAGCGCGTCCGCGACCAGCGAGCGGTGGCAGCGCCAGGGCACGGCCTCGGCGCACATGATCGCCAGCCGGCGCTGTCGAGCCAGGTCGATGAGGCGATCGATCGCCGTCCAGAACTCGTCGGTCTGCATGTAGTCGGCATAGCCGCGAAAGGAAACGTTGCGCCAGCCGGTGTTGGTCGAGTCCGGTTTCGGCTTGCGCAGTCCGCCCAGCTCCGGCATGTGCAGGTAAGCGATGCCGCGCGCCGGCAGCGAACGCTGCATGGCTGCCTTGGCGAAATGGGGCACGCGCCTGGACGAGGGCACGGTGCGCACGTCGACGAGCAGCTGGACGTGGTTCTGCTCGAGAAGGGCGACGAACTCGTCGAGCGAGCGGGTCGAGTGCCCGATCGTCAGGACTACGGGGTGCGCTGCGACGGATCCACCGCCGGCACGAGCACGTGCCGCGTCTGCGTCTGCCCGTTCTGGGTACTCGTCCCGGTGAAGAAGATCGCCGGCTCGTAGAAGCTGTGATCTCCTGCCGGCACGAGCACGTACACGACCTCGGCCTGGCTGAGGTTGACGGGGGGCACGGGCGACGGGCCACCCGCCGCCGGCCCAGTGGCGGCGACGGCGGCGCGAATCGCTTCGTCAGCCGACACGAGCCGGTAGTCCGCGACGTCGAGGCTCATGGGCAGGAGACCCGAAGCAAGGACCGGGCGGTTGGCGCTCAGGGACACCTGGAGCCCGTCATGCGCGCCGTCGGATCGCACCAGGTAGGCGGGACCATATCCGGGGACGTCGAACTGGCGGTCGTAGTGGACCTGCACCGGGTCGGAGCTGGTGTCGGCCTCGACGGTGTAGCTCCACTGCGGCGTCAGGCTGTGCTGCGCGAGGAAGACGTTCGCCTGGTCGATCGGCCCGGCGCCGGCGGCGTCGACCGCCGGCATCGCGTTGGACGAGAAGATGAAGTACGCAGGGCTGGACGGCGGCGACTGCACGGTGCCGCGCACTTTGAGCGAGTAGTCGGCCGCTGTGTAGGAGCCGAGAAACCCCGACGGACGTTCGTGCAGCACCGCGCCCAGCGCGGTCGCGAACTGATCCGCGGCGTTCGTCGATGGCTCGTGGTAGCGGAAGACCGGCGCGGTCGCGATGTTCAGGGTGAACGTTCCGGTCCACGTGTAGCGCGGCGCTGCGGCCGCGGCCGACCCCTGGTTGGACGACGGCAGCGACCCCGACGGCAGGCCGGGTGCCGCGAACGCCGGAGTCGGCAGGCGGCCAAAGCTGCCCGCGTACAGCGACCGGTCGGCTGGGGCCTGGGCCGAATTCGCCCCGGTGCTGGCTCCGCCACCTCCTGGTCCAAACGAGCCTATCCGCGTCAGCGCGGCCACGAAAATCACGACGACGAGGATCGCCGCGACGGCAGTGAGCGGAACCGCAGGCACCGCGCGGATGCCGTTGAACAGGCCCGCAAAGGCGTCGCGAAGGCGACGAGGCGCTGGGCGGATGCCCTGCATGCGCAGCCACAGCTCGTCGTCGAAACCCGGCCGTGGTCGCGTCGTCTCGAAGGCGTCGTCCAGCTGGCGCTGCAGCGCCTGCAGCTCGAGGTCTTCCTCGCCCCCGTTGACGCTCATAGGGGCCCCCGCCCGGGGTCCCCGCGAAATCGAAGATTTCGCGGGGTGGGAATAATCGTCAGATTTTTTGGGGATATCACAGCGCCTCCTTCTGCACTGCTTCCTTCAATGCCTTCAGCGCGCGGTGGTACAGCATCTTCGCCGCGTCCTCGCTGCATCCGATCAGCTTGCCGACCTCGTCGAAGCTCAGCCCGGAGTGGCGCAGCGAGATCGCCTCGCGCTGGCGCTCGGGCAGCTGCGCGACGCGTGCCAGGAGCGCGCGGTACTGGATGCGCTCCTCCGCCTGGCCCGCGGGATCGTCCTCAGCCACCGGCTGGCGCTCGATCGTGCGGCGCAGCCGGTCGCGCCGGCCCTGGGCGCGGAAGTGGTCGAGCGCCGCGTTGCGCGCGATGCGGAACAGCCACGCCGCCGGGGTCGTGTTGCGGGCCTCGAAGCGGGAGTACGCCTGGTAGGCGTTCATGAAGACCTGCGCCGTGATGTCTTCGGCGTCGGATGAGGAGCCGACCTGGGCCCGGACGAAGGCATAGATCCGGCCCAGGTAGTCCCGGTAAAGGTCTTCGAACGGGGGCCGGTCGGCGTCCACGGCCGGTTCATGGTAGGTGTGCGCACCTCAATATGAGCGAACGCCCGCTCTGCCCGGCCAGTAACACCACGGCGCCAATTCCCGCGATAGGCCGGACTAACTCGAAAACGTCGGGCAACCTCGCGCATGCGCGAGCTTCAGACGGTCGCCCAGTTGCGCAGCTCGGCGCCGACCTCCTGCGGACGGTTGGTGAAGACCGCATCCGGCTTGCAGTAGCGGCACCAGGCGATCGCCGTCTCGTCGTCGACCGGCCACACCGCGACGGCGCCGCCCGCCGCGTGCACCTCCTTCACCACCTCCGGGTCGGCGGCGCCCCAGTGCGGCGAGTACACGTCGGCGCCCGCCTCGAGCAGCAGTTTGGCGGGGTGGATCGGACGCGCACCCTCGAGGATGCCGAGCTGCAGCGTCGGCTCCATCTTCCGGATCTGGTGGATCGTCGTGTGGTTGAAGGAGATGACCGCGCACTCTGGAACCGCGCCCAACTGCCGGAGCATGTTCAGCAGCTTCTCTTCGAGGCCTTGATACAGCGGCGGCAGCTGCTTGATCTCGATCACGAGGCCGACTTTGCCGATCGCCAGCTCGATGACCTCCTGCAGCAGCGGGATCTTCTCGCCGTCGCCGGCGTCGAGCTTGCGCAGCTCGGCGGCGGTGAGGTGGCGGACGAGACCGGAGCCGTTGGTGGTGCGGTCGAGCGTGTGGTCGTGAATCACCATCAGGCGACCGTCCGAGGACAGGTGGACGTCGCACTCGATCAGGTCACAACCGGCAGCGATTGCCGAGCGGAACGACCGCATCGTGTTCTCGGGATGCTCCGCGGGATTGCCCCGATGACCACCCAGCAGCGGCCGGCCCTCGTCGTGTGCAGCCTCGTATCGCGCGCGAATCGAAAGGGTCAAAGCGCTCGGTCAGTCTAACCGCGTCGTCTGATGAATCCGGCGTTGAGCAATTGCTTCATCGCGTCGCAACACTGCGAAAGGTGCGCGATCGCTTCTCTATAGTGCAAGGGTGACCGCTGAGCGACCTCAGACGATTGCCGAGCTGCGAGCCAGCGGGCATCGGCGGGAGACCGTCAAGCAAGAGATGCGCCGCAACCTGCTCGCGAGGCTGCGCGCGGGCGAGCCGCTGCTGGCCGGCATCGTCGGTTACGACGACACCGTCCTGCCCCAGCTCTCCAACGCGATCATCTCCGGCCACGACATCATCCTCCTGGGCGAGCGCGGACAGGCGAAGAGCCGGATCATGCGATCGCTGGTCAGCCTGCTCGACGAAGCGGTGCCGGTGATCGCGGGCTGCGAGATCAACGACCATCCCTTCGACCCCATCTGCCGGCGCTGCCTCGACCTGGTCGAGCGGGAGGGCGACGGCGTGAGCATCGCCTGGATCGGCCGTGACCAGCGGTACGGCGAGAAGCTCGCGACCCCCGACATCTCGATCGCCGACCTCATCGGGGAGGTCGACCCGATCAAGGTCGCGGAGGGGCGCTACCTCGCCGACGAGCTCACCATCCACTACGGCCTGCTGCCACGGACGAACCGCGGCATCTTCGGCATCAACGAACTGCCGGACCTCGCGGAGCGCATCCAGGTCGGCCTCCTCAACATAATGGAAGAGAAGGACGTGCAGATCCGCGGCTATCGCGTGCGCCTGCCGCTCGACCTCTTCGTCATCGCCAGCGCGAACCCTGAGGACTACACGTCGCGCGGCCGCATCATCACGCCGCTGAAGGACCGCTTCGGCTCGCAGGTGCGCACCCACTATCCGCTCTCCATCGGCGAAGAGATGCAGATCATGGAGGCGGAGCGGCACTCCGTCCCCGAAGACTTCGAGTTGATCTTCCCGTCCTTCATGAAGGAGATAGTCGCCGAGCTCACTCACCTCGCGCGGCGCAGTCCGCACATCTCCCAGTCGTCGGGCGTGTCCGTGCGCATGTCGATCGCCAACGTTGAGAACCTCGCCAGCAATGCGGTGCGCCGCGCAGCGCGACTCGGAGAATCGCTCGCCGTGCCGCGAATCACAGACCTGGCTTTTCTCGCCTCGTCGACCGCGGGCCGCGTGGAGATCGAGGCGCTCGACGAAGGCAAGGAAGAGCAGGTGCTCGGACGCCTGGAGCGCGGAGCGATCAGCTCGGTGTTCAGCAAGCATTTCTCGGCCTCACAGTTCGAGGGCATCGTGTCGCGCTTCGAGGACGGGGCGATGCTCGAGGTCGGCGAGGGCATTCCGGCCCGTGCCTACACGCGGGCGATCGGCGAGGTTCCGGAGATGGCGACGGCGCTGAAGCGCCTTGGCCTACCCGACCGCCCCGAGGTGCGCGCGTCGGTCATCGAGTTCGTGCTGGAAGGCTTGCACCTAAACAAGCGCCTGAACAAAGATGAGGTCGAGGGCCGCGCCATCTATCGGCGCTAACGGCGGCGCGGCAACTGGGCTCAGCGCTGCGCGCCGTAGATCCAGATGAACGCAGCCACGAGCAGGACGACGAGCAGGAAGAACACCGCCTCGACCCGGATCGCCACGCGCACCAACCGCCGCGCACGCCGGGTCCGCGCTCCGCACCTGGCGCAGTAGGCAGACTCAGGGGATAGCTCCGCCCCACACCTCTCGCACGCAGTCTGGACAGTTGCCACGCGTCGAGTATGCGACGGGATCAGCCGTGACAGACGTCCAGGCCGGTGAACCGAACCGCGCTCGACGGGATGGAACCGGTGAGGATCGATTCCGTGAAGTGGATCGTCTTGTTGGCCGGCACGTACGCGCGGTCCTCGGAGACCAGGTCGTCGCCGACTTTGGTGCCGGCCTTGTCGAAGAACTGAAAGGTGAACGAGACGCTCGCACAGGTCGTGCCCCGCGCGTAGTCGAACTCGATCTGGGTCGGGGAGTCGATCTTGGCGTTCGTGATGCCCAGCGGCACCACGTCAGGGTGTGACGAGTTGAACTGGACGCGCTGGATCCCGAAGACCACGATCGCCGCGATGACCAGGGCCATGCCAAGGACGAAGAAGTTCGGCCGGAACGCGCGGGGCCGGGAGGTCGGCTGCCAGGCGGCGCCGTTCCAGAAGTACCGGCCGTCGGCTGACACCCACAGCGCGCCGTTGAATACGGATGGCTGGCCGTCGGGGCCGAGGGACGCGGACACGAGGCCGCCATCTTGACGCGGAGGGACCGGGTTTCGACCCCGCTAACCTGTGGTTTATGGAACTCGACGAGGAGATGTCCAGCGCCGACGTGGTGCTGCTGCTGAGCTCGGTTCCCGAGCGGACGAGCGACCTCGTGTACTGGCTCGACGAGGCGCGGCTGCGCTACCGGCATGGGCCCGCGTTCCCCACGCTGGGCAGCCTGATCGCCCACCTCCTCGACTCGGCAGGCAAGGTCGATGCGCTCCTGCGCCACGCCCACCTCGACGGCCAGACGACCGCTGACGTTCGCGCGGCCATCGATCCCGGCCACGACCTAGAGTTGAGCGAGCCGCTGCAGGAGGCCCTCGAGGACCTGGCCCGGATCCGGCGCCGGACGGTCGACCTGCTGCACGGCTGGGGCAAGGCGGAGTGGGACCGCAAGATCACCGACCCGCGGGGCGGCGAGATGACGCTGGTCGAGGTGTGCCGCCTGGTGGCGAGGCACGAGATGGGCCACATCGCCCAGCTGCGCAACCTGAGTGCGCTGCTCCCCGAACCGCAAGACCTCGGCCCCGTCCGGCCCGCGGGAAAATGGAACGGCAAGTAATCTTCGGCTCGTGACGGAGACCCCGGAACCCGCATCTCCAGAGCAGGCGAAGCCGGCCGGGTCACGCCGCGGCCGGCGCAAGCGCAAGGCGGGCGGCGGGCGCGCCGCGCAGTACTGGATGATCGTCAGCTCGCCCGAGAACTTCCGCAAGACGCGCGAGCACGGCTTCTCCATCCAGGGCCTGAAGAGCCGGCACCGGCGCCGAGTCGAGACGATGCGCGTCGGCGATCGCGTCCTTTACTACGTCACCGGCCGGATGGGATTCGCGGCCACGGTGACGGTCGCGTCTCCGATGTACGAAGACCACACGCCGATCTGGCGCTCGGCGCGACGCGACGAGGACTACCCGTGGCGCGTCCACATTCGGGCCGACGCCGTGCTCGAGGAATCCGACTGGGTGCCCGCCAAGGAGATCGCGTACCGCCTCGACTACGTGCGCAAATGGCCGCCTGAGCACTGGACGCTCGCGTTCCAGGGCCACATCCACTCGCTGCCGCGCACCGACTTCGCGATCATCGAGGACGAGATCGTGCGGAGCTCGCGCCGGCGCAAACCGCTCGCCGGCTAGTGGTCATCCGCGAGCTCAAGCGTCTTTATACCTTTCACTTTCGCGACGAGCGCCGCGAGCGCCTGTTTCTCGCCTCGCTTTCGTTCCTGGTCACGTTCGCCGTCATCCGCACGATCACGCACCTGATCCGCGCGGGCGTCGGCCCATTCCAGAACGTGACCATGTCGGGCGGCCTGCACATCCACCACCTGGTGTGGGGCCTCCTGCTCCTGCTCGTCGTCGCTTATGTGTGGCTGCTCGAGATCGGCGTGGGCTCCAGCTGGGTGGCGAGCCTGACGGCGATCGCATTCGGCGTCGGCGCGGCCCTGACGCTCGACGAGTTCGCGCTGTTCCTGAACCTGCGCGACGTCTACTGGGAGCGCCAGGGCCGGGAGAGCATCGACGCGGTGGTCATCTTCGCCGCCCTGCTGTCTGTCGGCGTGTGGGGCTGGCCGTTCCTGAAAGAGGTCGCCGGCCTGCTCCGTCACAAACCTGCTTCGGGCGGTGCTACATGAGCAGTGGCGATGAATCTGGGTGCGCGCCGGATGACAGCCGCTTCATCTGAGGAAGCGGCATTCGAAGCCCTGTTCACATCTGAATACGCCCGGGTCGTGCGCATCGCCAACCGCGTGCTGGCAGACACCCACGAGGCGGAGGACGTGGCCCAGGAGGTCTTCATCGACTTCCACCGGCTGCATTCGGCGACTGCCGATTACGCGCCGGCGTGGCTGCACCGCGCGGCGGCGCACACCGCGCTGAACCGGCTCCGTGGCTCGCGTCGCCGGCAGAAGCGTGAGGTCGCCCACGTGCTTCGCGAAGGCGACCGCACGCTCGACCCGCAGCACCAGGCCGAGGTCGAAGAGGACCGCAGGCTGGTACGCGCGGCCCTCGCCCGACTGGCGCCCAAACCCGCAGCGGTGCTCGTGCTCCGCGCGAGCGGGCTCAGCTATGCCGAGGTTGCGCAAGCGCTCGGCGTCGGCATCGGACAGGTTGGAACTTTGTTGAGACGCGCCGAGGCCGCTCTGCGCAAGGAGGTCACACGTGGCACATCTAACTGACGGAACACTGCGCCGGATCGTCGACGATCCTGACGTTGCCCCCGGCGACAGGGCGCACCTCGAGGAGTGCGCGGACTGCAAGGCGCGCTTCCGCTCGATCGACGACGACGCGCACTCGATCGCGACCCTGCTCGCCGTGCCCGAGGCGCAGGTCGACGTGCCGAGCGCCTTCAGCCGCGTCGTGAGCGCGCCCGCGGCCCAGCCGCGCTTTGGTTTCCGCTGGCCGGTCGCGGCGCCGCGCTCGCGACCGTTCGTGTTCGCCTTCGCCGCGGTCATCGCCGCGGTCGGCCTGCTGGCCACCGGCATCGCGGTGAACTTCCGTGGCAACTGGACGCCGAGCACGGTGACCCCCGTCCCGGTCACGGTGGCTGACGTGCAGGCGCTGTCCCAGCTCGCCGACTACGGGTCGGTGACGTGGACCAGGCAGCCGTCACTGCAGGTTGTGACCAACCCGGCCGACGCCTCGGCGGCGGCGGGTGGGCTGCAGCCTCTGGCCGTGTCGAAGCTGCCCAGTGGCGTCTCGACCACGGTCACGTATGGAGCCATGACGCAGGCGCAGGCGGTCTTCACGTTCAGCTCCGACAAGGCGTCGGCCGCGGCGGCCGCGCACGGCAAGACGCTGCCGGCCCTGCCCAAAGGCATCGACGGGGCGCAGCTCACGGTGACCGTGGGCCCGGCTGTGGCTGAGATCTTCGGCAATCTGAAGCAGCCGTCCGGCTCCGACGTCTCGCAGGCGAGCCTGCCGCAGCTGGTGGTCGCGGAATCGAGCGCGCCGACGGCGACCTCGACGCAGGTCACCGTCAAGCAGATCGAGGACTACCTGCTGTCCGTGCCCGGCATCTCGAAAGAGCTGAAGGCCGCGATCCGGGCCATCGGCGACCCGAGCACGACACTGCTCATCCCGATCCCGGTCCAGTACGCGACGTCGACCACGATCACCGTGCAGGGCGTCAGGGGCGTGGCCCTCGGCGACAACACCGGCGTGGGCTCGGCGGTGATCTGGGAAAAGAACCACGTCGTCTACGTCGTGGCTGGCTCGATCAAGCAGTCAGACGCCATCAACATCGCGAATAACCTCAAGTAGCTCGGCGCCGTTAGCCTGAGCGAATGGCTGAGGTGGCCGTAAATACATCGGCGGCCGCGTCGTCCCCTGGCGCGGCCGCCGGCCCGCCCGCGGTGCAGACGGTCGAGCTTTCCAAACGCTTCGGCAAGACCGTCGCCCTGGCCGGCCTGACCATGACCGTGCCCCGCGGCGAGGTGTTCGGATTCCTCGGCCCGAACGGCGCGGGCAAGACGACCGCGGTCAAGCTGCTGCTTGGCCTTCTCCGCAAGACGTCGGGCGACGGCCGGCTGCTGGGCAAACCGATCGGCGACCTCCAGACGCGGCGCCACATCGGCTACCTCCCCGAGCTGTTCCGCTACCAGTCGTGGCTGTCGGCCGCCGAGGTGCTGGCGCTGCACTGCGAGCTGGCTCCCCTGCCCCGGTCGAGCTGGAAGGACGAGATCAAGACGGCGCTCGAAACCGTCGGCCTCAGCGACCGCGCCAACGACCGGGTGGGGACGTTCTCCAAGGGCATGCAGCAGCGCCTGGGCCTGGGCGCGGCGCTGCTCGGCGAGCCCGAGCTGGTGTTCCTCGACGAGCCGACGTCCGCGCTCGACCCGGTCGGACGGCACGACGTGCGCGAGATCATCCGCGGGCTGGCTTCGCGCGGCACGGCGGTCTTTCTCAACTCGCACCTGCTGAGCGAGGTCGAGCAGGTGTGCGACCGCGTCGCGGTCGTCGACCACGGACGCGTCATCGCGTCGGGAACGATGAACGAGCTCCTAAGCGGCACGGTCGTGCGCGTGCGCGTCACCGGCCTGACACCGGGGGACAAGAACAAGCTCGCCGATTTCGGCCGGGTCGACGACGAAGGCGAGCAGCTGACATTCGCCAACCTCGACCAGGAGCGCGTGCCCAAGCTCGTGGCTGCCATCGTCGATCTGGGTGGTCGCGTGTACGAGGTCGCGCCGCGCCACCAGACGCTCGAGGACCGATTCCTGCAGCTGCTCGCGGACGAGGACAGGTAACGGCGGTGGCCCCTGTTCTCGTCATCGCGCGCCTGACGGTGCAAGAGTCATCGCGCCGCCGCCTGCTGCTCGCGCTGCTGATCCTGACCCTGGTCGTGGTCGGCTTCTCCGCGTGGGGATTCAACAAGATCACGACGGTCAGGAACAACGCGGGTGACCTGCTGCCTCCAGAGCAGGTGGCGCTGATCACCTCACAGCTCCTGATCGTGGTCGTCTTCATGTTCAGCGGCGTGCTCGCGCTCAGCGCCGCAGTGGTGGCCGGGCCGCTCATCTCGGGCGAGGCCGAAAGCGGCCTGCTGCTGTCGATGCTGGCGCGGCCGCTGCGGCGCAGCGAGGTGGTGATCGGCAAGTGGCTCGGCCTGGCGATCCTGGTCGGGATCTACGCCGCGGGCGCCGGAGCGTTCGAGCTGGCCGCGGTCGACTGGGCGACCGGCTACCTACCCCCCCATCCGGTCGACCTGCTGGCTTACGTCGCGGCGGAAGGGCTCGTCCTCTTATCTCTGGGTCTGGTGCTGTCGACGCGCCTGCCTGGAATCACGGCCGGCGTCATCGCGCTGGTGGCCTGGTTGATGGGCTGGATCGCGGGCGTGGTTGGCGACATCGGCACCGGGCTGCAGAACCAGGCGCTCGAGAACGTCGGCGTGATCAGCCACCTGCTGCTGCCCTCGGACGGGCTGTGGCGGGGCGCGATCTACGCGATGGAGCCGGACACGCTCATCGCCGCCTTGAAGGCGGCCGGCACGTTCGGTCGCGCGAATCCGTTTGCGGCGGTGGATCCGCCGCCAGTCGAGTTCCTGGTCTGGGTCGCGATTTGGTTCGCGCTGATGCTCGCGCTAAGCGTGTGGAGCTTTCGCACCCGCGAGATCTAGCGTTTCCTTGGCCGGCGCTTCGTTCGGCCACAGCGCGCGCCGCGCCTCCCAGAAGAGGTACAGCGTGACGACGAAGATCAGGACGCCGTTCACAACGTGCAGCGCGGCGATGCCCTGGATGCTGGCGAACGCCAGGCTCGCCTGGATCACCATCAGCACGAACAGGGCGGCGGTGATGGCGGTGATCCGCCACGGCACCCTTGCCGCGAAAGCGGCGATCAGCGCCAGCAGGATCGCGATTCCGATCAGGTCGCCCAGCGCGCGGTGGGCGTCGAAGGGCGGCAGGCCGGCGAAGGCGAAGACGCCATAACCCGCGAGATAGAACTGGACGACCAGCGCGGCGGCGATGATGCCCAGCCACGCGACGTAGAACACGCGCAGGTAGCGCGTCATGGCGGACCCTCCTTACTCGATCTGTCGGGCATTCTAGGCGCGGCTTGCGTGGTGCAGCAGCCGAACTTCTTCGGTCGCCACCGTGAAGGCCAGCGTCACGAGCGCGGGCAGCTCGGCGTCAGTCGCCGAGGCGGGCTCGATGGACATATGACCTGGGTTGGCGCCGCCGAACACACCCGCGCTGTTGGCCGGTCCGGCCAGGGTCAGGATCCTGGCCCCGCCCTGCGGAAAGATCGCGTACTCGTAGCCCATCTGGTGCGTCGGCTCGAGCAGCAGCTTGCGTCCGGTGGGGGTGTCGATCGACCCGCCGCACGAGATGACCTGCTCCCACGTGACGACCATGCTCACCATGCTGTGGTCCTCGCCTGGCCTCCAGACGACGGTGGGACGGTCGTTGCGGGTCAGGTCCATGTGCGACTGGAACACGCCGTCGCCTGACTCCAGCGTCACGTCGAAAAACCCCTGCCGCTGCCACAGGACGTGCGCGGTCGCCACGGCTTCCTGACGGTCGTACAGGACGAAGTGGAAGTCGCCTTGGTCGGGGATCGTGAGGCCGATGTCGCCCTGCCAGACCATGTCGCGGGCGGTCAGCTCCGAGAACGTAAGCACTAACCGCTTACGGGTACAGGCCCCGTTCTCGCGTCGCCCCCGCCACGCGCGACACCGCCTGCACGTAGGCGGCCATGCGCATGTCCAGCTTGCGCTCTTCCCTCGTCCTCAGCACCTCGTTGAAGGCCCGCGACAGGATCGCCTTCAGCTTCTGGTTGACCTCGTGCTCGGACCAGAAGAAAGACTGCAGGTCCTGCACCCACTCGAAGTACGAGACTGTCACGCCGCCTGCGTTGGCCAGGATGTCGGGGACGAGAAAGATGCCGCGCTCGCGGAAGATGGCGTCCGCCTCGGGTGTCGTCGGACCGTTGGCGCCTTCGACGATGAGCGTTGCCTTCACGTCGCGCGCGTTGCGCGACGTCAGCTGGTTGCCGATGGCCGCCGGCACCAGAAGGTCACAGTCGACGGTGAGCACCTCCTGGCTGCCGATCTCGCTCGCGCCGGGAAATCCCTTCAGCGTCTTCGTGCGCCCCTTGTACTCGAGCACCCGCTTGATCGACAGGCCGAGAGGGTTGTAGATCCCGCCGTAATCCTCGGTGACCGCAACCACGGTGCACCCTGCCTCTTCCAGCAGCTTCGCGCTCACGCTGCCCACGTTGCCGAAGCCCTGTACCGCAACCTTCGTCTGGTGCGGCGCGCGGCCGAGGTGGTCCAGCGCCGCCATCGAGCAGATGGTGACGCCGCGCCCGGTCGCCTCGACGCGGCCGGCCGATCCTCCGACCTCGATGGGCTTGCCGGTCACGGACGCGGGCACCGAGTAGCCCGCGTGCATCGACAGCGTGTCCATGATCCAGGCCATCGTCTGGCCGTCGGTGTTGACGTCGGGGGCGGGGATGTCGCGGTCGGCGCCGACCAGGATCGAGATCTCGGTCGCGAAGCGCCGTGTCATGTGCTCGAGCTCGTTGAGCGAGAGCTCCCGTGGGTTGACGATGATGCCGCCCTTGGCCCCGCCGAACGGGATGTTGACGGTCGCGCACTTCCACGTCATCCACATCGCCAGCGCCTTGACCTCGTTGAGCGACACGTCGGGGTGATACCGGATGCCGCCCTTCGCCGGTCCGCGGTTGATGTTGTGCTGCACCCGATAACCCGTGAAGACTCGCGTGTGGCCATCGTCCATCTTCACTGGGAAGTGGCATGTGAACTCCCGCTGCACCTCGCGCAGGACCTCGCGCAGCCATGGCTCGAGGCGGATGATCTCCGCCGCCTCGTCGAACTGGGCCTGCGCGGTGCGCCACTCGTCTGCTTCGACCACTGGCCGCAGCTCGGTCGCGCTCACAGGGTCTTCACAGCAATACCGATGATCGCGGATATTCCGCGCCGGGATCGCAAATTACGTTGACGCACGCCGGCAGGCCCGACCTGAAGGCCCGGTCCAGGGCCGGCCGGATGTCTTGCGGCCGCTCCACCAGCTCGCCGTGCCCGCCCAGCGCCTCGACGAGCTTGTCGTAGCGCGTCTTCCGGCCCAGGTCGGCGGCGACGCTCGCGCCGAGCATGTTCTGCATCGGGTGTTTCTCGAGGGCCCAGATGCCGTTGTTGCCGACGACGCAGACCACCGGGATGCGGTGGCGGACCATCGTGTCGAACTCCATGGCGGAGAAGCCGAAAGCGCCGTCCCCCGAGAGCAGGATCACCTGGCTGTCGGGCCGAGCCAGCTTGGCGGCCATGGCGTAGCCGGGCCCCGAGCCCAGGCAGCCGAACGGGCCGGGGTCGATCCACAGGCCCGGCCTGTCGCGCTCGATCAGCCGGCCCGCGAAGGAGACGAAGTCGCCGCCGTCGCCGACGATGATCGCGTCTGGGTCCGCATAGCGCCCGACCTCAGCGATCAACCGCGCGGGGTGGATGGGCGAAGCGTCTGCATCGGCCACCGCGGCCTCACCCGCCCGCACCGCCTTCTCCGCGTCCCTGAGGCCGGCCACCCAGGCGTCGCTGCGCGGTGCGCCCGCAACCGCCGCGGCAAGTTCTCGAAGCGCGAGCTCGACGTGACCGTAGAGGGCCGCCGCTGCCGGCTGGTGCTTGCGGTGGTCGTCGACGTCGACGTAGATGAACCGCGCGTCGTCGGCAAAGACAGGCGGCTGCCCGAAGTTGAGGCGAAAGTCGAGCGGCACGCCGACCGCGAGCACGAGGTCCGCGTCACGGAGCGCTTCGCGTCGCGCGCGGTTGATGAACAGCGGATGTGTGGGCGGCAGCATGCCGCGCGCCATCCCGTTGACGACGAGCGGCATGTTGGCCACCTCGACCAGGTGCCGCAGCGCATCTTCGGCGTGGGCCCACCACACGCCGCCGCCGGCCACCACGACCGGTCGCTCCGCGTCTCGGACGAGGCGCGCCGCCTTGGCGATAGCGTCCGGGTCCGGCGGCGGGCCGAAGTCTGACGTCAGGTGCTCCGTCGCCTCCGGCAGGTCGGCGGCGCCGAAGAAGACGTCGATCGGCACGTCCATGAACACCGGCCCTGTGCGCCGGCTCAATGCGGTGCGCATCGCCTCGGCGGCAGTGCTGTAGGCGTCCTCTGCGGAGTCGAGCGTGGTGGCCTTCTTGGTGAGGCTGCGCACGACCTCGACGTGGTCCATCTCCTGCAGCGACCCCATGCCCCATCGTGCGACGGGCGCCCTTCCGCCGACTACGAACAGCGGGCTGTCGTTGCCATGCGCCTGGGCGAGCGCGGAGAGGGAGTTCGTCACGCCCGGACCGGCGGTCACGGCCGCGACGCCGCACTCGCGCGTGACCTTGGCCCAGCCCTCCGCCGCGAAGGCCGCGGACTGCTCGTGGCGCGTGTCGATGATCCGGATTCCGTGCTCTTCGGCGCCCATCAGGATCGGCCAGATGTGGGCGCCGTTCAGCGTGAACAGATGACTGACCCCGGCGCGCTGCAGCGCCAGGGCGATCAGCTCACCCGAGTTGCCAGATTCCACCCCACGCGACTTTACTCAGCCGTCGCCCACGGCATCGCCGGCGTGTTGAAGGCGGCCTGCGGCTTGCCGTCGCGCGGGACCAGGATCACGCCTCCCTGCGCCCCGAGCGCCCGGCCCAGGTACTCGATGCCTCCCTGCGTCACCGAGGCCGGGTCCATGCCGTGCTGCAGCTCGATGACCATCACTCGAGCCAGGCCCAGGCGGATGAACGCCTCGCCCAGCCCGGTGCCGCACACCGCGCCGAAGCGGTCGTCGGCATAGAAGCCGGCGCCGGCGATCGGCGAGTCGCCGATGCGTCCGGGCAGCTTGCCCGTCCTGCCGCCGGTCGACACCGCGACCGCCAGGTGGCCTTCCGCGTCTCGCGCCGCGGCGCCCACCGTGTCCGCGCCGTGCAGCAGCTCCTGCCGCTTGCGGTCGGTGATGAAGATCGATGGGTCGCACATTTCCAGGCCGTTCTCACGGGCAAACTGCGACGCCCCGGCGGCCGCGAGCAGCACGTGGCGCCCGTCCTCCATGACCGCGACCGCCAGGTCGATCGGGTGGCGGACGTCGCGCAGGCACGCCGCGCCGCCGGCCCGCAGGCCGTCCCCCAACATGACGCCGGCGTCCAGCTCGACCTCGCCGGCGCTGTTCAGGGTCGCGCCGATGCCCGCGTTGAGGAGCGGCTCGTCCTCCATGTGGCGGACGGCTGCGACCGCCGCTGCCAGGGCGCCGTCGCGGATGCCGGCCCAGCCTGCGTCACGGGCGCGCTCGACGGCCGCCTGACGCTCAGCCGCCTCCCCGGCGGGTATCGGACCGGCGCCACCATGGACGATGAGGGCCGGACCGGCGAACGTGCGGCTCAGTAAGCCTCGACGTCCGGCCAGAGGCTGCGGCGCTCGACGAAGCGCCGCTCCGCCACGCGCCGGTCGAAGGGGAACTCCACGCGCCGGTTGGCCTCGGCTCGCTCGGGCGCCCGGCGCTCGCCGAAACGACGGTCGCCGCCCGACCGCCGGTCGAAGCCTGTCCGTCTTTCAGGGCCGCGCTGAATCGTCTCCACCACCCTCAACTCTCCGCGCGAGATGCTACCGCAGCCGTTGGTTCAGCGCGTCGATTTTGGCATCGATTTTTTGCTCCGACCGGCGCCGCTCCAGCTCGTCCCCCGGACCCAGGTCGACGAACCTCGCGTAGGCGGCCAGGCGCGGGTGGACCTCCTGGACGCGCAGGAACATCTGCTGGGCGATCCACCGGTAGTCGGGGTGGCCCTGCGGCGTCGTGCGCAGCTCGCACAGGTGATAGACCTCGCGCAGGTTGGCCCGCATGTACCACCTGACCCGGAACGCAAGCGGGACCACGTACTGGGCTAGCGCGGCGCCCGCATCTTGCTCCAGGCGCCGGTGCGTGCGGGCCGCCTCCTCGACGGCGCGCTCGAAGGCGTCGCGCATGCCCAGCTCGGCGAGGTACGGCGGCGAGTCGTAGCCGAGCGCGGTGCCGAGCGGCTGCCGCTCTTGCGTCAGCATGCGGTGCCGGTGCAGGTCGCGGTAGGCGGCGAAGTTGGCGACGATCTCGAAGGTGTAGTCCGCGTGCTCCAGCGCGCGCGGCGGGCGCTGGCGGCGGTTCGTCCGGTCGGCGAAGATCGCGTCCAGGACCACTTGCGGATCGGCGGCCTGCGCGTCGAGCGGCAGGCTGGACTGCGGGTACAGCGCCGCGGCGACGACCTTGCGCTCGGCGTCGGGGTCGTGCTCGAGGAGACGCACAGACGGGCCATGGGTCCCGCCCCGCTCGCCGGGGAGAGCGGGTGCGAGCTCCTGCAGACGAGAACGCATGCGCTCCAGGCGCTCGACGGCAGGCTGGCCGTACCTGTCGTCCAGGGCCCGGCGGACGAACGACGGAATCACCAGCGACAGCTCGGCGTGAAGGTCGGCTGCGATTCGCCGGGACTCCGGCAGCTCGTGGGCGGCCATCTTGGTGATCAGGTACTCGAAGGCCCGGCCGTTGCCGAACAGACCGAGGTTGGTCAGCGTGCCCGCCGGCAGCAGCCCGCGGAGCAGGTCCAGCGCCTTTGCGCGCGTGGCCGACTTCCACGCGCGGTCGGTCTCTCCGTCCTCCTGCGGAAACCGCCGCCGGATCGCCTCGGTCGCCGGCTCGACGAGACCGCTGTACGTCTCGAACAGCGCGTCGGCCGCCCGCTGATAATCGGGGTCCCCCAGTTCCGGTCCCCGGTAGTAGAGGTAGCGCCCGTCGGCGCCGCGCCGGTCGAAACGGACGTAGCGCGTCGACTTCTCCAGCGGCGACACGCCGATGCGGCTGTCCTCCAGCGCCTTGGCGGCCAGGGTCGAGGCCTGCTCCACGGCGACGTGCGCGCCCGCCAGCTCCGCCACCGAATCGTCGCCGTAACCGACCAGCACCCGCTCGTAGAACTCCTCCGCGCGCCGGACGGCGACCATGTCGTCGTCGGTGGGCGGCGCCCCAGCGAGCCTGTCGAAGCCCGAGTCCGGCTCGCTGATGAACTCGTCGAGGAGGACGCGGCGGAGGCTCTTCTCAGTGCGCGAGTAGCGGGAGAACAGCGCGCCCTTCACGACCTCGGGCAGGTTGCGCAAGGCGAAGACAGGGCGGTCGAGATTGGTGAAGTACCGCGAGAGCAGCGCCGCCTCTTCGGCCGAAAACTCCACGACGGCTATTTTCCCTCTCCCAGCGAGGGGGCCGGAGGAATCCAGATCTTGTGTTTTGCGGGGCGCTCTCCACAGCATTTGGGCGGCCACCGCGCACTTGTCCCCCGATTCTCCCCAGTTCTGTTAAAAACCGGCGCCGAAACGCCGACCCGCATGCATCAGTACGCTCGTATTCGAATGCAATACGACGCCGGGCGCGCGCAGGGCGCTCATCCAGAGATCGACTGGGAGGCACGGTGGAAGCAGGTGGTCGCCGACCGCGCGAGCCTGGCGGCCGGCCACTCCGACCCGCGGTACTGGGACCGGCGCGCGAAGACGTTCGCCCGCACGACGCAGGCGCGGGCCGACGAGTTCCTCCAGGTGGTGGAGCCCTACCTCTCGCCGCGCAAGACCGTGATCGACGTGGGCGCCGGCGCCGGGCGGCACGCCGTCCCCCTGGCCGACCGCGTGGAGTGGGTCACCGCGGTCGAGCCCTCGGAGGGCATGCGCGCCGAGATCCCGCCGCGCGACAACATGACCGTGGTCGCGAGCACCTGGGAGGACGCCGAGGTCGCGCCCGCCGACCTGGTCATCTGCAGCCACGTCCTTTATGGAGTGCCCGACCCGGTCGCCTTCATCACCAAGATGAACGGCGCGGCACGCGAGCGCGTCTTCGCGGTGATGCGCGAGACCGAGCTTCCCCACCCAGGGGCCGAGGTGCGCCGAAGGCTCCTTGGTGACGCGGGTCCACGGATGCCCCGTTTCAGCGACCTCTTCATGCTTCTGCTGCAGATGGGCATGGCGCCGGACGTCCACTTCCTCAGCTATCCGGTCATGCACCGCTATGCGGACATGGACGAGGCGCTGGCCGACTCGCGGGCCATGGTCGGCGCGGGCTGGCAGGAGGCGAAAGGCCGCGCCGCTCTGGAAGAGATCGTCTGGCCCGACGGCGGCGAGATCGTCTACGACGGCGGGATCGTGCGCACCGGAGTCGCGCATTGGATACCGCCGAGATAGCCTTGCGGCCGGTCAGGCCGGCAGACCGCGACCGGATCGCCGAGATGACGCGCGACGTCTGGGAGGGCCGCGACTACATTCCGCGCGTCTTCGACCGCTGGGTGTCGGACGCGGGTGCGGAGTTTCAGGCGGCGGAGGTCGACGGAGTGGTGGTCGGCGTGCAGAGGCTGCGACCCTTCGCGCCCGGCCTCATGTGGTACGAGGGCCTGCGCGTGGCGAGCACGCACCGGCGCCAGGGCATCGCCCGGGCCATGCTCGAGGCGGCGATCGAAGAGACGCGCGAGCACGGATTCCGCGAGATCCGGCTGGCGACGCGCGACCGGCCGGCCGTGCAGCTCTTCGAGGCCAGAGGGTTCCAGCGATTGGTGGAGCTCGGCTGGTGGCGCGGCCTGCGCGTGGAAGGCGGCGAGCCGGCCCGCATCCCCGACCCGGCGGAGGCGCGCAAGCTGTGGCCCTTCGTCTCGACAAGCCCAGGCTTCGCGATGTACGGCGGGGTGAGCCCCGACCTCAACGGCGCGCGCGACCTCGACGCCGAGGAGCTCGGGCGGGTGGCCGGGGACGGCCTCCTTCGCGTCGGTCCCGGTGGACGCGCGGTCGCGATGCTGCGCGAGCCGTGGGGCCACAACATCGCCGTCAACGTCCTCGCGGGCACAGGCGGAGCTATGCGCGAGCTGCTGCTGGCGCTGCGTTTCGAGGCCGACGCGGACGGCTTGAGCCACGTCACTGTCAACCTGCCGCCCGGGCACCCCGTCGAGGATGACCTGCGGGCGAGCGGATACGATTTCGCGGATGCCGAGCCAAGCGCCTTCGTGTACGCACTGAAAATCGCTTGACGCGTCGCTACGTCATCCTCGGCAACGGCATCGCCGGGCAGACGGCCGCGGAAGAGCTGCGCAAGGCGGACGCGGACGCGTCCATCGTCATCGTCGCCGCCGAGCGGCATCCGCTGTACAACCGGGTTGCGCTGCCGCGCTACCTGCGCGGCCAGGTGCGGCGCGAGAAGGTGTTCATGCGCACGGTCGACGACTATGCGGCGAAGAACATCGAGATCCATTTCGAGACGTGGGCCACCGAGATCGAAGTCCGCGAGAAGGTGGTGCGCACGAACCGCGGCCACGAGCTGAAGTACGACGCGCTCCTTGTCGCCACCGGCGGCCGGCCCAAGCCCCCGCCGTGGTCGGGCGCCGACCATGTGGCGACATGTCTCGGCTTTCAGACCCTCGACGACACCGACGCCATCATCGAGAAGGCCGACGCGTCACAGCGGGTGCTGGTCATGGGCGGCAGCTTCATCGGCTACGAGCTCGCCGAGGGGGTGAGCTTTCGCAAGAAGGCGAAGGTCACGTGGATCATGCGCGGGCCCTGGTTCCTGCGCTACATCCTCGACGAGGAGGGCGGCACGCTGGTCCGGCAGCTGGGCGAGGCGCAAGAGGTGCAGTTCATCGTCTCCGACGAGGTGCAGAAGTTCGGCCGCACCGACGGCCGCTACCTCGCTGAGACGCAAGGCGGCGAGAAGGTCGAGTTCGACGTGTTGACATATGGAGTCGGGCTCGACTACTACACGGAGCCCGTGGCGCGCACCGGCGTCGAGCTGAACAAAGGCATTGTCACGGACTCGAAGCTGCGCACGTCAGCGCCCGACGTGTACGCGGCCGGTGACATCGCGGTCTTCTACGACTTGATGGTCGAGCAGCACAACCAGATGGGCACGTGGGACAACGCCGAAGCTCACGGCAAGGTCGCCGCCCAGAACATGGCGGGCGCCGACGAGGACTTCTTCGACGTGCCGACCTACACGACGACGATGTTCGGCTCGACGCTCGCGGTCGCCGGTGTGACACCGGACGTGCAGCCCGGCCTCGAGTCGGTGCGCACGTTCAGCTACGAGGAGAAGTTCTACCGCAAGCTCTTCTTCAAGGACGACCGGCTCGTGGGCGCGATCATGATCGGCCCGCCAAAGGGGCGGAAGAAGCTCATCGAGATCATGCGCTCGCGGCAGAAGATCGAGCGCCCGCGGCAGGAGCTGCTGGACCCGGCCAACCTGAAGGACTAGAGATGGCGCCCGAGTACGCGTTCTTCACCACGTGGCGCGTGCAAGGCACCGCAGAGGAGGTCTTCGACGTCCTCGCCGACCCACTCGCGCTGTCGCGCTGGTGGCCGTCCGTGTACCTCGACGTGAAGGAGCTTCAACCCGGGGATCCGGCGACCCGTGTCGGCCGGGTCATCGACCTGTACACCAAAGGGTGGCTGCCCTATACGTTGCGCTGGAACTTCACCGTCACGGAGTCGAGCCGGCCGCGCGGGTTCAAGCTCGTCGCCCACGGTGACTTCGAGGGCACTGGCGTATGGACGATCACGCAGGAAGGGGCCAACGCCATCGCCACTTACGACTGGCGCATCTCGGCCGAGAAGCCGCTCCTTCGGTACGGATCCTTCGTCTTCCGGCCGATCTTCGCCGCCAATCACCGATGGGCGATGGCGCGGGGCCAGGAAAGCCTGGACCTGGAGCTGCGCCGGCGGCGCGGCGAAATGGTGCCCGCACCCCCGGGCGCGACGTACGTGCGCCCAGCCCGGCCATCGTCGTAGGATTTGCCGTGAACAGATGGCTTTCGCTCACAGCGAAACTGCTCAAGGCATCCGCAGGGCTCTCGGCTCGATCCTGCGGGCAAGGCGTGAGGCCGCCCGCCGCACGCTGACCGAGATCGCGGCCGAAGCCGGCCTCTCGCCCGCCCACCTCTCCGAGGTCGAGCGCGGGCGCAAGGAGATCTCGATCGAAAGGCTGGTCGCGGTCTGCCACGCCCTCGGCGTCCAGCCGGGGCAGGTCTTCGCCGACCTCGCGCGCCGGCTCGGGGCCGAAGCGGACCAGCAGGCTTGGCCCGAGGACCCGCCCGTCAAGCTGCGCCTGGCGATGGCCTCACTGCCGCTGGAGGCGATGCGCAGCGTCGCCGACTTCAGCGCCTACCTGGCGATGGCGAACCCACCGCCGAAGCCCAAAGAGCCGATCGGTTTCATGCGGAGGAGGTAACCCATGCACCTGATCCCCACGGTGATCACCAACGACGGGCGCGGCGAGCGCGCGTACGACATCTACTCCCGGCTCCTGAGAGACGGCGTCATCTTCGTCCGCGGCGTCATCGACGACGACATGGCGAGCACGGTCACGGCGCAGCTGCTGTTCCTTGAGAACGAGGCGCCCGAGCAGGACATCCAGATTTACATCAACAGCCCGGGCGGATCGCTCACCGCAGCGCTCTCCATCTACGACGCGATGCAGTACGTCGGACCGAAGGTCGTCACGCTATGTACCGGCCTGGCCGCGAGCGGAGCCTCCATCCTTCTCGCGGGAGGCAACGCCGGCATGCGCATGTCGCTGCCGCACGCGCAGATCCTCATCCACCAGCCGTTCACGCAGGGCATCCAGGGCCAGGCCACCGACATCCAGATCCACGCCCAGGAGATCCTCCGCCAGCGCGAGCAGGTCGCGCGAATCTACGCCAGGCACTGCCAGCGCCCAATTGAGGATGTCGAGCGCGCGATGGAGCGCGACTTCTTCATGACGCCGGAGCAGGCGAAGGAGTGGGGCCTGATCGACGTGATCGTGGACAAGAATCCGCACGTGGTGGTGCCCGCCGCCGCGAAGTGAGGGTTGTCGTGCTCGGCGGCACGCGGTTCATCGGCCGCGCGACCGTCGAGGATCTCGCCGCCGCCGGGCACGAGCTCCTCATCGCGCACCGCGGCGAGATGGAGCCGGACGATCTGCCGCAGGCACAGCACCTCCACTGCGAACGCGCTGCGCTCGCGGACCATCGACGCGAGCTCGCCGCATTCCGCCCCGACGCCGTGGTCGACTGCCGGGCGCTGACCCGGCGCGACGCTGAGGTCGCGTTCGAGGCGTTGCCGGACGTCGCACGCCGGGTCGTCATCTCCAGCCTCGACGTGTACCGCGCCTTCGGCGCCGTGAACGAAGGCCGCGAGACGGACCCGATACCGCTGCTCGAGGAGTCGCCGCTGCGCGCCGAACGGTATCCCTACCGCGGCAAGGTGCCCGACCGCGACGATTACGACAAGCTCGACGTCGAGGACGTGTACCTGCCGCGGGGCGCCACCGCGCTGCGGCTGCCCATGGTCTACGGCGAGCGCGACTACCAGCTGCGCGAGGAGTTCATCCTGCGGCGCGTCCGCGCCGGTCGCACGCGCATTCCATTCGGTTCTGGCGGCTGGCTCGCGTGCCGCGCTTACGTGGGCGACGTGGGCCGCGCGGTTCGGCTCGCCCTCGAAACGCCCAACGCCACAGGTGTCTTCAACGTCTGCGAAGACCGCACGTACTCGATGCGCATGTGGGCCCGGATGATCCTCGACGCGGCGGGATCGGACGCCGAGCTCGTCCAGGTCCCCGACAACGCGCTGCCCGAGGACCTCGATCTGACGGGCAACGTCCTCCAGCACATCGCGGCCAGTTCGCGCAAGGCGCGCGCGGCGTTCGGCTGGACCACGTCCGATCCATTCGAGACCCTGCGGACGACCGTGCGCTGGCACCTCGAGCGCCCGCCCGCGAATGCGGACGCGGACTTCTCCGCCGACGACCGCGCTCTGGCTTCCCTCTAGAGTTCTTCGCAGGTATATGTCGAGGCGGTACCGGCCTTTTGACCCATTCGAGCGCGGCGGGCCGTTCGAGGCGGGGCGCGAGATACGCATCCCGCGTGTGCCGCAGCGATTCTGGTTCGCCCTCGCGCTGTTCCTACTTGCCGTCCTGATCTTCATCGCCGCGAGCCCGATCGTGTCCTTCATCACGGAGCTGCAGTGGTACGACGCGCTCGGGCTGCGCGACGTCTATACGACCCGCGTGGGACTCGAGTGGTCGCTCACGCTCGGCAGCTTCGTCCTCGCGTTCGCCTACCTCGCGATCAACGCGGCCATCGCGCTGCGCATCCGGTCCGGCGGTGCCCTGCGCGCGGTCGGCATCCAGAGGTCGGCGCTGCGCTCGACGGCCGGCTGGGTCAGCCTCGTGGCGGCGGTGGTGATCGCTCTCCTCCTCAGCGCCGGCGCCTTCTCGCAGTGGCAGACCTGGGCGCTGTTCCTCCACTCATCGCCGACGGGCACCACCGACCCGGTGCTCGGCCAGGACGTCTCGTTCTACCTGCTGACCCTGCCGTTCCTGCACGCCGCGGCCAACTGGGCGCTCGGGCTCGACTTCCTGGCGCTCTTGCTGATAGGCGGCCTGTACGCGTGGCGCGGTGACGCGTTCGACTTCCGCCCGACGCCCCGCGCGCTCGCCCACCTGTCGGTGCTTACGGCCGCCTTCGCGGTGACGCTGTCGGTCGCGACGTGGCTCAGCCGCTATGACCTGCTGTACGCCCACAACACGAACGTGGTCTGGGGCGCCGCGTACGCCGACATCAACGCACGCCTCCCGGTCTACTCGCTGCAGGCCGGCGCCGGCATCGTGCTGGCGGGGGCGCTGCTGGCCAACGCGTGGCTGAGGCGATTGTGGATTCCCGTGGCCGCAGTGATCGGCTGGATCGGCCTCTCCATCGTGACCCAGGCGTACCCGGGCGTCGTGCAGAGCGTCACCGCTGGACCCAACGCAGGCACCCTGGAGCTGCCGTACATCGCGCGCAGCATCGACTACACGCGCCGCGCGTACGGCCTGTCCGACGTCACCGGGAGCACGAGCTTCACCGGCGACCAGCCGCTGACCCTGCAGGACGTGCAGAACGACCAGGTGACCGTCAACAACCTGCGCCTCTGGGACTACACGCCGCTGAAGGACACCTACCAGCAGCAGCAGGCGATCCGCACCTACTACACCTTCAGCGACATCGACCTCGACCGCTACACGGTCGACGGCCAGTACTCGCAGCTGGAGATCAGCGCGAGGGAGTTCGACTTCAGCCGCCTCCAGTCTTCATCGCAGAACTGGTTCAACCAGCGGCTCGTGTACACGCACGGTTACGGCGTGGCGGCAAGCCCGGTCAACGCTGTGCAGGGCGAGGGCCTGCCGAAGTACGTCGTGCAGGACGTGCCCCCCACCGGGGCCCTGCAGATCACCCAGCCGGCGATCTATTTCGGAGAGTTGCAGTCGCCGGGTGGCGACTACTGCCTCGCCGCCTCGAGCACGCGCGAGTTCGACTACCCGCTGGGCGGCCAGGACGTGTTCACGACGTACAAGGGCACGCACGGCGTGCCGATGACCACGGTCAACAAGGCTCTGTGGTCGCTCAAGCTGAGCGACTTCAGCCTGCTGGTCTCGAGCCAGGTCAACGACAAGACGCTGATGCTCTACCGGCGCAACATCGTCGATAGGGCGCAAGAGATCGCGCCGTTCCTGACGTTCGATTCGGATCCGTACATCGTCGTCGTGGACGGACGGCTGTACTGGATCCTCGATGCGTACACCACGGCCTCTACCTATCCGTACTCCCAGGCGCAGATCTTCCACGAGAACACGATCGACTACATCCGCAACTCGGTCAAGGTCGTGATCGACGCGTACGACGGGACGGCGAAGTTCTACGTCGCGGACAGCAAGGACCCGCTCATCAAGGCCTACCAGGCGACGTTCCCCTCGCTGTTCCAGCCGCTGGACGCCATGCCTGCCGGCCTGCGCGCCCACATCCGCGTCCCCGAGGACCTGTTCAGCGTTCAAGTCGCGGTTTACACGATCTACCACATGAGCGACCCGAAGGTGTTCTTCTCCCAGGAGGATGCGTGGGACATCCCGACCGGGCAGACCTCGCCTGGCAGCGCGCCCCTGCCGGTGCAGCCGTATTACGTGCTGTTCCGGCTGCCGGGCGAGCAGAACCCGGAGTTCCTGCTCATCATGCCGTTCACCCCGCACGGCAAGACCAACCTCGTCTCGTGGCTGGCCGTGCGCAACGACGGATCGCACTATGGGCAGTACGTCTCCTACCTGCTGCCCAAGGACCGCGTCATCTACGGCCCCCAGCAGGTGGCGAGCTTCATCAACCAGGACCCGACCATCTCGAGGGACTTCACGCTGCTGCACAGCACCGGCTCGCAGGTCCAGCAAGGCAACCTGCTGGTGGTGCCCATCGGCAACTCGTTCCTGTACTTCGAGCCCGTTTACCTGCGGGCGACCACGGCGACCGGCATCCCCGAGCTGAAGAAGGTCATCCTCGCCGACCAGAGCAGCGTCGTCTACGCGGACACGCTGGACGAGGCGATCAAGCAGCTGGTGGGCGTGGCTCCGCCGCCGGTCAACAACCAGCCGCCACCGGCGACGTTCACCCCCGCGCAGGTCGCGCAGATCCAGAGCCTCGTCACGCAGATCAACCAGCACTACAAGGCGGCGCAGGACGCGCTCAAGGCCGGCGACTTCACGACCTACGGGAGCGAGATCAAAATCGTGGGTGACCTGGTGCAGCAGCTGGCGGCGATCACCGGCACCACCAGCAACCCCGCGCCGACCGGCAGCTCGCCCTCGCCGTCGCCGTCGCCGAAGCCCTAGCCCGGCCCGATCCCCCGGATAGTCCGGACTATCCGAGGTTTTGGTCGAGGAAATGCCTGGTTAGTCCGGACTATCCGGCATGACCCTGCCGAAGCGCTAGCCCGGCCGCAGCGGCACGAAAAGCACGGGAAACAGCGAGCGATAGGTGACGTCCTGCCCGTGC
>Ga0070698_100001259_pt1 | contig 28289 bp, 25 predicted proteins | sample KBSK1502metaG_FD_65477 | JGI IMG/M metagenome (GOLD analysis project Ga0070698, IMG submission 65477) | Corn, switchgrass and miscanthus rhizosphere microbial communities from Kellogg Biological Station, Michigan, USA - KBS K1-50-2 metaG | ecosystem: Host-associated > Plants > Roots >...
GCGTCACACGCGCGCAGCAACCGCTCGCGCTCCACCCGCTCCGGCTCGAGAAACGTGGCGATCGTGTCGGCGTCCAATTTGAAACCCTCTGGGGCGGCCGTCGCACAGTCGCCGAACCCGACGCACTGGTCGCGGTCGATCACGATCCGCAGCCCGTGGACCGTCCGCTCGTCCAGACTCACATGCCCTCGAGCCCCAGCTCGCTGCGCGCGCTGTCCATCACCGCCGGCGTGATCTCGCCGATGCCGCGGTCCCTGGCGTAGTCGGCGTAGATCTTCTTGACCATCCCGCGCACGAAGTTGGGCACCCGCGCGAGCCGTTCCTGGGCTTCGAGGGACCAGGCGGGGATGGGACCTTGCCCCTTTCCCGTTTCCCCGTTCCCGTCTTCAAAGGCATCTTCTCGCCCCGTCGTCACCATCCCCCGCACCGTTTCGAGCGGCTGGGGGTCGATCGTCGTGCCGCCGATCTTCACGCCCAGCGACGCCACCAGCTGCGTCTCCATCGGATTCGTCAACAGCCCCACGGCGCGGCCGCACTGGGGACACCGGAACGCCGCCGCGAGCGTGCCGTCCCCGGGGAGCTGCCGCTCCTCGAACAGCATCTGCCGGTCGCATTCGACGCAGAGGAATTTCACAGCCTGCCCGCCACACCTTCCCACACGTCGGGTGTCGGATGCCAGGGGATGCGTGCCAGTAGCGGCACCCCGAACTCGCTGGCCAGCTCTTCGCCGGCGCGCCCCGTGAACGCGCCGTCGACCATGTTCTCCACCACGCCGAGCAGCTCGGCGCCGCACTCCCGGGCGAACTGCATCGCCCGGCGCACCGCGGCGCCCGACTCCGCCGTGGGAATCGTCACCGTGACCACCGCCGGTGGCGTCGGCAGCAGGTCGACGAGCTCCTGGAACCGTTGGATGCCCGGCGGCAGGTCGACCAGCAAGCGGTCGAGCGCGCCCCAGGCGACGTCGGCGAGGAACTCCCGCAGCGTCGCGGCCTCGAGCGTCTCGCGCCACACATGGCTCTCGGCCTGGGGCCCCCGGAACCCCAGCGGCCGGCCGTCCTGGAGCAGCAGCCCCATCGAAAAGCAGCGCACGCCCTCCGCGCTCACCGCAGGCTCGATCGCGTTCTCGTGCAACGAGCAAGGTGCAACCGGGAGGTGGAGCAGTGCGGGGATGGTAGGCCCGTTGAAGTCGGCGTCGAGCACCCCCGCGGGACGACCCCCGCGCGCCATGGCCCGGGCGAGTCCTGCCGTGGCGAAGCTCTTCCCTACACCACCCTTGCCGCTCATCGACGCGACCACGCGGCCCACGCCCGCAAGCCGCTCCGCCACCCGGCGCCGCTGCGTCGCGATCTGGCCCGGCAGACCGGAGCGATCCGGCTCCGTCAGTTCGTGATAGGTGCGAATATTGAGGGGCACGGCCAAAAAGATGCGTTACCCGACGCTACGACGCCACGTTCCGGGGGGACACGTGCAACATGGCGTCGTGGCGTCGTGCCACGCTATGTTTTTCCTATGATCGACGAGCTGAAGAACAGGCTCCAGTCCGAGGTCGAGCGCCTGAACCACGAGATCAACTTCGTGCTGCCGAAGGAGATCGAGCGGGCGCGCGCGCACGGTGACCTGCGGGAGAACTCCGAATACAAGGCTGCGCTCGAGCGCCAGCAGTTCGTGACATCGCGCTTGAGCCACCTGCGGCTGCGGCTCTCCAAGCTCTCGAGCGTCCGGGAGTCCGATATCCCGCGCGACCGCGTGGGATTCGGCTCCCGGGTGACGGTGCAGGACGTCGACACGAAGCAGCGGGAGACGTACGCGCTCACGCTCGGCGAGTTCATCGAGGGTGACGACGACGCGCACGAAACGCCGGTCTCGATGGCCTCCCCCCTCGGCAAGGCGCTGCTGGGGGCCAAGGTGGGACAATCCGTGACCACCGCGCTCCCCACGGGGCAGCGCCGCCTCAAGGTGGTGGAGCTCGAGACGGTCCACGACCTCGCGGGAAAAAAGTAGGGCGCAGCTGCTGCGCCCCTACCTCATAGATCGAGGTGGAAGACCATGGGCCCGCTCGGACGCACCGAGCCGGCCCGCGGCTCGATGCTCATCGCAGCGCCCGTCACGCGCTCCCCCGCCTGCGGCAGCGGCAGCCCCATCACCATGGGCTGGTCCCGATCCATCGGCATCACGGCCGCGGGCCGCATCCCCTGGTCGGTGACGAACCACAGCTGGTAGGCCTGGTCCCTGGCGTTGGGGGCCAGGCCATCGCACCGCACCAGCCAGCGGTGCCGCAGGCTGTCGGCGAAAATCGTCACCGACCCGACACGGCCCCCCGTCGAGACGGGAACCTGGATCAGCCGGGTCGCGGGGGCGTGGATGAAGCTCGAGACCGTGTCTTCGAGCGCCGCGACGTGCGCCGCGAGGCGATCGCGGTCCGCCCCGAGCGCCTCGATCGTGCGGTACGCCCACCACGCGCTCCCCACTCCTGCCGTCACGACCAGGGCCGCCGCCAGCGCGAGCGGCCAGCGCCGCCCGCGCTCCACGGCGCGCGCCAGCACCCGTCCCTTGAGCTCAGGGCGAGGGGTCCGCGGCGGCACCGACATGCCCAACCAGTCCGTCATTGCAGCCAATCCTTTAAATGTGCCAGCTGATCGGTCAGCTTCTGATGAGCGGCCCGCAGCCGCGTTTTCACCGTCCCCAGCGGCTGCCGCAGGCGGCGCGCGATCTGACTGTGCGACAGCCCCTCGAAATACGCCAGCGTCACCACGCGCCGCAGCTCGTCGGGCAGCGACGCGAGCGCAGCGTGCACCTCGCGATGCAGCGGCCACCCGGGCACGGCTGCTTCGTGCGGCGCCGGGTTCTCGAGCTGCTCTTCCGGCCCCTGCGCCTGCCCCAAACGGTCCGCCTTCCGCCACCATCGCCGGCGCCGCCGCAGTTCGTCCAGCGCCCGGTTGCGCGTGATCGACAGCACCCACGGCACGAGGGGACCGCGTCGCGGGTCGTGCTTGTGGACATGACGCCACACTTTCACGAAGACGTCGCCGACTACCTCTTCCGCCTCGTCCTCGTCTTGCAGGATGCGATAGGCAAGGCCCAGCACCCACGGTGCGAGCGCGTCGTATAACTCTCGCAGCGCGTGCTCGTCTCGCGCCTTGAGCCGGCGCACCAGGGAGCGTTCTTCCTCTTGACTGAGACGTCTTGGCGGGATCACTTAGATGCCCATACTAGATCGCGCCCGGGCGCGAAGCCAGCCCCAAGGGTGTATCTTGGAACCTTGGGAACCGACGCGGTGCGGCCGCGATTCACAAGTCTGAGAGACGGGGAGGGCTCCATGGCAGCTCACGAAGAGGGCGGCGACGAACGCTTTTCGTTCGAAGCCTTCACCCGACACCCGTTTTTCACCGAGGTGAATCGCTGGATCGTCGAGCGGGTCATCTGCCCCGGTCGCCGCACGATCGTCGATCTGGGCTGCGGCCCGGGAGCCGTCACCAAGCTGATCTTGGAGCGTCTGGACGACGCGCGCAACGCCAAGGTGATCGGCATCGATCCCTCCCCATCGGCCCTCTCCAAAGCCCGAGCCGCCATCCACTCCAAGGTCGTCGAGTTCATCGAGGGTAGCGCCGAGTGGGTATCGCGCCTCGTCTCGTCGGCCGATGCGGTCGTGTTTCTGAACGCCATCCACCTCGTGCCCGACAAGGCGCAGGTGATCGCCGAAATCCGCAAGGTGCTGAAGCGGGACGGCGTGTTCGCGTTCAATACGACGTTCTTCAAGGGCGCGTACGTCGACGGCACGGCGGGGTTCTGGCGTCGCTGGGTGGTGCGCGCCGCACAGGTGCTGCGCGAGCGCGGGTTCGAGGTGCAGCACAGCGCCCACGCGGTCGCGCGCCAGTTCCTCTCGGCGGAGGAGTACGGCGAGCTGTGCGTTCAGGCCGGCTTCACACGCCCCGCGGTCGACCTGGTGCGCATCGAGATGACTCCGGAGGCGCTGGAAGACATCGGGCGCTTCTCGTTGTTCATCGAGGGCGCGCTTCCAGGAGTACCGCTCGAGGAAGGCTCGAGCGCGCTGAAAGAGGGGCTCCGACGCACGATCGACGAGACGGGCATGAACCACGTGCCGCGCAACTGGCTCGAGTGCGTGGCCACGGCAGCGTAGGGGCACAGCATGCTGCGCTCCTACACCAGCACGAACTGCAGCTGCCGATGCGCGGCCCGTAGCGCGGTCTCGACCGCCTCGGGCGACGCACCGCGCGCAAAGATGAATCCGGGATAGCGCGCGCCCTCGGGCCACGGCACGAGCTCCTGGCCCGGATGCGCGGTGATGGCGACCTCCTCGACCAACGTCACGCTCCGCGCGGCATCCACACCTCGCACTTCGCGCAACACCCCCGCGCCCGGCACCGGAATCATCATCACTCCCGACGCTTGCCGCTCGCGCTCGAGCACGGGCAGCTCCATGCCCAGGGCGTGCCGGATGACGATCTCCTCGAGCGAAAACGTTTCCCCATTCCCCTTTCCCCTTTCCCGGATTTCGAACCGCAGCGCCCCGCTGCACCGCCCTCCGATCGGCCGCGCCGCGAGCTCGATCAGCCAGGGGCCCCTGGAGTTCACCCGCAGCTCCGCGTGCACCGGTCCTTCCCGGAGCCCGAGTGCCGCGGCCGCCCGCTCCGCGCACGCCGCGACCGCGCGCTGCGCGTCCGCTGGAAGGCGCGACGGCGTGACGTAGATCGTCTCCTCGAAATACGGGCCGTCGAGCGGGTCGGGCTTGTCGAACAGCGCGAGCACCTGAAGCTGGCCCGCGACGAGCAGCCCCTCGAGCGCCACTTCCGGGCCGGGAACGAAGTCCTCGACGAGGATCGAGCGGGATGCGGGATGCGGGATGCGGGATACGAGATCCGTGGAGACGGACGCATCCCGGGTCTCGCATCCCGCTCGCTCGAGTATTCGCCTTACCCGCTCGAAGGCGGCGACGAACGCTTCGGGTGTGTCCGCGCGGATCACGCCGCGGCTGGCGGCCAGGCGCAGCGGCTTGAGCACGCATGGGTAGGACACCCCCGCGGCGAGCTGCCGTGCGTCGTCGTCCACACGATACAGCGTAAAGCGGGGCACGGGCACGCCCGCCGCGGTGAGCAGCGTCCGTTGCTCGTGCTTGTCGCGCGCCGCGCGCGCCGCGACGACGGCGTTGCCGCGCAGGCCGAGCGTGTCGGCGATCGCGGCCGCCACCACCGCCGTGTCGTCGTCCACGCCCACCACCCCCTGCAGCGGATGTTCGTGCCCGAAGGCCCGTGCCTGAGCGGCGGCACGATCCGGGTCGGAGAGGTCGAGCGTGACGAGGCCGCCGGGGTTCGCGTCCTGGAACGTGCTGGCACGCTCGGAGGCGACGGTGAGGTCGACTCCCAGGCGGCGCGCGGCCTCCACGAACGCGGCCGTGCGGTAGGTCGCCGTGGGCAGGAGCAGCAGTAGGCGGGGGACCGACTGGCGCGGCATGCCGCGCCTTACTTCTTGGCGGCGGCGAAGTACGGGTTCGAGCCGGCGGCGTGATCGGTGATGTCGACGACGCCCTTCACATCGGGGACGTGCTGCTGCAGCATCGCCTCGATCCCCTGCCGCAGCGTCACGTCCGCCATGCCGCATCCCTGACACCCGCCCGCCATGCGGACCATCACGACGGCGTCCTGTACGTCGATGAGCTCGACCCGGCCGCCGTGCCGCGCGACCATGGGATTCACCTGGCTCTCGAACAGGTCCGCGACGCGCTCGTACAGCGCGTCGTCGTCCGTGCCGGGCGTCGCGGGCCCGGCCGACTTGGGCGCCACGGCCGGGCCGGCCGCGGCGAGGACGGCGCGGATCGCCTGACCCACCGCCTTCCCCACCGTCTGCCACGGGGCGGGACCGCGCTTCACCACCGTCACGAGGTTCCCGGAGACGATCACCTCGGCCACGTCCGCGTCCGGGATCGCGAAGATCGCCTCGGCGAGCGGGGAGCCGCTCGCGTCGTCGGACGACGCGAATCGCCGCACGCCACCCGCATGCACCGGCTCGCTCACGACGAACTTGCAGCGGCCGGTGTCGATCGGCTCGGCGGTGATCCGGATTTCGGCGGGGTTCATGACGTAAACTTAACTCGGCGCGCCGGTCGGCGAGGGCACGGGCCGCATCTGGCGCGCCGCATGCACCAGGTTGCGCAGCGCCGCCAGCGTCTCCTGCCAGCCGCGCGTCTTGAGGCCGCAGTCGGGATTGACCCAGATCTGGCGGTCGTCGAGCACCTCCTGCATGCGTTTCAACGCCTGCACGATCTCCGCCGTGGTCGGCACGCGGGGGGAATGGATATCATAGACGCCCGGCCCGATCTCGTTCGGATAGCGGTATTCCTTGAACCCCTCGAGCAGCTCCGACACCGAACGCGCGTTTTCGATCGAAATCACGTCGGCATCCATCTTCTCGATCACCCGAATCACGTCGTTGAACTCGCTGTAACACATGTGCGTGTGGATCTGGGTGGCGTCCGACACCCCCGCGGTGGCGAGCCGGAACGCGTTCACCGCCCAGTCGAGGTACCCCGGCCACTCCGCGCGCCGCAGCGGCAGGCCTTCGCGCAGCGCCGGCTCGTCGATCTGGATCACGCGGATGCCGGCCGCCTCCAGGTCCTTGACTTCGTCGCGGATCGCCAGCGCCAGCTGCTTCGCGGTCTCGGCGCGGGGTTGATCGTCGCGCACGAACGACCACTGCAGGATCGTGACCGGGCCGGTCAGCATGCCCTTCACCGGTCGCGCCGTCTTGGACTGCGCGAACGTGCTCCAGCGCACTGTCATCGCCTTGGGGCGAGACACGTCGCCGTAGATGATGGGCGGCTTCACGTAGCGGGTCCCGTACGACTGCACCCACCCGTGCTCCGTGAAGGCGAATCCCTCGAGCTGCTCGCCGAAGTACTCCACCATGTCGTTGCGCTCGAACTCGCCGTGCACCAGCACGTCCAGGCCCAGCTCTTCCTGGAGCTTCAAGGTGCGGGTGATCTGCTCCGCGATGAAGGCATCGTACTCGGATCCCGTCAGCGTGCCGTCGTGCAGCTGCTTCCGCGCGGCGCGGACTTCGGCGGTCTGAGGGAACGACCCGATCGTCGTCGTGGGGAAGAGCGGCAGCCGCAGCTGCTTGCGACGGCGCTCGGCGAACGGCGACGCGCGGCGCATGTCGTGCTCGGTCACGCCCCGCGCCCGTTGCTTCACGGCCGGGTTGTGGATGCGGCGGGAGATGCGCCGACCGGCGAGCGTACGCTCGTTCGCTTCGAGCGTCGCCGCCACGGACTCCCGCCCGTCGCGCAGCGCCTGCGTCAGCGTCGCCACTTCGACCAGCTTCTGCTTCGCGAACGCAAGCCACCCTTTGAGCTCGCTGTCGAGTCGCCGCTCGAGGTCGAGATCGATCGGGACGTGCAGCAGCGAGCACGACGGCGCCACCCACAGCTGGGCGGCGCCGGCCCGCTCCAGCGCGTCCTCGAGCTGGCGCAGCGCCGTGCCGAGATCGGCCCTCCAGATGTTGCGCCCGTCGATCACGCCGAGCGACAGGACTTTCCCTTCCCGTCCCCCGCCCGCCGGCCACGCCTGGATGAACGACGCCAACCGTGCCCCGGTGCGCACGGCGTCCACGTGCAGGCCGGCCACGGGCAGTTCGAGCGCCGTCGTCAGGTTATCGTCCAGCGCGCCGAAATACGTCGCGACCAGGATCTTCACGTTGGGCGCCTGGTCGGCGAGGAAGCGATAGGCCCGCGCGAACGCTTCACGCTCGGCCGGCGTACGGTCGAGCGCGAGGCATGGCTCGTCGAGCTGCACCCACGTGGCGCCCGCCGCCCCCAGACGCGACAGGACGTCGGCGTAGACCGGCAACAGCGCGTCGAGTAGCGCCAGACGATCGAATCGGGCGGTCCTCGTCTTGCCGAGCAGCAGAAACGTCACCGGCCCGATCAGCACCGGTTTCGTCTCGATGCCGAGCGCCTTCGCCTCGAGAAACTCGTCCACCGGCTTCGAGGACGACAGGCGGAACGCTTGGCCCGGCTCGAACTCGGGTACGATGTAGTGATAGTTGGTGTCGAACCACTTCGTCATTTCCATCGCCGTGACGTCGCGCCCCCCCGCCTGGACACCGCGCGCCATCGCGAAGTACGTGTCCAGGTCCACGGGGCCGCCCGTCCAGCCGTATCGCTTGGGCACGGCGCCCACCAACGTGCAGGTGTCGAGCACGCGGTCGTAGTAGGAGAAGTCGTTCGACGGCACGAGGTCGATGCCGGCGTCCTGTTGCAGGCGCCAGTGACGCTCGCGCAGCGCGGCGCCGGTCTTGAGCAGGTCCGCCTGGGAGACCTTGCCGCTCCAATAGCCCTCGGTGGCGCGCTTCAGCTCGCGGGCGGCCCCGAGGTGCGGGAATCCGAGATTGTGAGAGATGGGCATAGGGAGTGGAATCTACCTACACCCGGGGCCGGAGGGTAACGCGCCCTGCTCCGGCCGGCGAAGGCCTTAGGGCTTGTGCGGGTTCGGGGACGGTTTGTGAGGATTCGTCTGGCCCGGCGGCACCCAGCCGGGTGTCCGGCCGGGCGGTGAGCCACCCGCCGCACGGGCCAGGCCCGCCGCCGCCTGCGCGGGGGTCGCCCCCCCAACCACGCCTGCCTGCACGTCCCCGGGAAGCGCCAGCAGGTCCCCCGGCGTGCGACCGGCACTGATCATTCCCTCCATCAGCTGAACCGTCTGCGTGGCGGGGACGCCGAGGGCCGCCAGCGTGGCGGCGACCCGCAACACCAGCGCCGGATCGTACGGGGCGCGGCTGACGCGCACCAGGTCGCTCACCTGGCCCGGGGTGAGCCCGGCACTGAGGCCATCGGCCCCTCCCTCCACTACTTCGGCCGCTGGGCTCGTCAGGCCACCCGCGCGCACCGCGTCGGTCGCGTCCGCGAGACGACCGGCGAGCGCGCGCACCGCCGCGATCAGCCGCTCGGCCGGGACCCGTTTCGCGCCACCCTCGATGGCTTTTTGGACGAGCGGCTCGGTCGGCAGGCCGTGCGCCGCGGCGCCCGCGGCGATGTCCTGCACGGCGCGCTGCACCTCCGGCGGCACCCGTCCGTCGAGGCGCGCCCCGACGTCTTGCGCCGCCAACCGCAGCGCCGTCGAGAGCGCGAACGCGAGTGTCAGGAACGATCTCACAGCGTGCGCGCTCCCCGGATGGTCACGGCGACCATGCTGTTGCGGCGGCCGAACCCGTCGTCGATCGCCGGCGCCGCCGGGTCCGCGACCCAGCGCTCGCCGTCCACGACGAAGGCGTATTGGTGCTGGCCGACGGGCAGCGCGAGCGTGGTCGTCCACACACCACTCGAGCCCGCCCGCGCCAACGGCGCCGCGTTCAGATCCCACTGATTGAAGGTGCCCGCCAGGGCGACGTGCCGAGCGCCCGGAGCGTACAGGACGAATCGCACGAACACGGAGTCGCGTGCCCCGCTGGCCACCGGTGCTGCCGGGACAGGCGTGACGGCCGGGGCCCGCGCCAGCAGCAGGAGAGCGACGCCCGCCGCGATGGCGAGGGCGGCGGCCCACACCACCGGACGCAGCCGCAGCCGCAGCTCCACGTCGCGTGGCGCGGTCACCCAGTGCCATGCGCGGCGCGTGCGAGAGGCGGCGTGACGCCGCACCACGGCCATCACGCGGTCGTCCAGCGCCGGCGACAGGACGACCGGTGTGCGATCCACCGAGCCGACCAGTCGCAGCGCCTCCGCGCCCTCCGCACGCAGCTCAAGCGGGAGCTCGGCGAGCGACAGCTCGCCGTCCAGCAGCTGCTTCACGAGAGGGTGATAGCCCAGGCTCATAAGTGCTCCTTCATCAGATCCCGCAATCTGTCGTACGCCCGATGCATCCGCATCTTGAGCGACGCCACGGTCGCCCCCGTTCGCCCTGCGATTTCGTCATACGCCAGGCCTTCGATATGCTTCAGCACGAATACTTCGCGCTGCTCCGGCGTAAGGTGCGTGAGCGACCGCTCGAGGGCCCGCATCCGCTCCGTCTGCTCGAACGTCCCGTCGGGCCGATCCGCCGCCGCGACCGCGTCGTCCCGCTCGTCGAGCGGCCGGCCTTCCCGCTGCCGGCGGCGCCGCTCCGCATAGCACCGATTGCGCAGGATCAGAAACAGCCACCCCGCAAACTTGTCCGGCTCGCGGCAATCCGCCAGGCGATCGAACGCCCGCACCAGCGCGTCCTGCACGGCATCTTCACCTGCGTCGAGGGAGCCCAGCATGCGGGCCGCGTAGCGCGCATAGCGGTCGCGGTAGCGGTGCACTAACACCGCATACCGCTCCACCTCGCCCCCCAGCACCGCCCGCACGACCTCGCTGTCCGTTGCGTCGCCCGCGACACCCAACCGTCACCCTCGCTGCCCGAAGTTATGCAGGTGATCCTAGGGGCCGCGGCCGACGCGGGCAACCCGTCCGCCCCTAAAGAGTCACTGGGGACATGGTTGGTAACGCCCGACCCTGCCGCAACTTGCGGCACAACGCGTTACCTCGCTCGGGGGCCGGTACTCTTCTATGACGAGAACGGAGGGTCGATGCCCCACCCCAATCGCTCGGTACCGGATCTCACCCTGCTCGGGTGGGTGGCGAGCGGCGACGCGGCGGCACTGCGCGAGCTCGAGCAACGTCACGGCAGCAGCGTGTACGCGCTCGCCTACGGCATCGTCATCGATCCTGGGGAAGCGGACGAGGTAGTGGCCGAGACGTTCGCATACGTCTGGCTCAGCGCCGCCCGCTTTGTCGATACTGCCAGCACCTCGGTTGCAACCTGGCTGGGTGATATCACCCGCAGCCGCGCCCGCGCGGTGTTGCTGTCGCGGGAGTGGGCGGGGGGGTGGACACCCCTCGAGCGGGCGGCGGACTTCACGACGTAAGGAGGACTAAATGATTCGCAAGCTACTCGGCTTCGCGGCGGCATGCGCGGTGCCCACGCTGTTGGCGGCACAGACGCCGCAGATTCCCAACGCGCACGCGTCCGACCAGGGCAAGGCTATGGTCGCGCTGCACTCGCAAGGTGCCGCGCACCGGGCGAAGCACCACCGGGGCGACGTGGTGGCGGTCGACGTGCCGCGCAACCCCAACGCTGCCACACCGGCGACGCACGCCACGCCCGCGGTGCCGGGGCATGGCGATGTTCCAACCGTACCGGCGCATCCGGCGACGCCCGCCACGCCGGCTCATAAGCAGGGCCAGCCGACCAACCCGCATCGGCCGTAACGTCACCGGCAGTCACATGAGGAACGTAGGGGCGCAGCATGCTGCGCCCCTACCTGTTTTTTCGCCGGCTGTATCCGTGAGTCCGCGCGCGGCATAGCTTTGGTGCCGTGAAGCGGGGGATTCCAGCGCTGCTGGCGGCGGTGATCACACTTCCCGCGCCGGCGGCCGCGCAGACCGAGATGTCCGTCGGCCTGGGCGTCGGCACCGTGCGGTATTCCGCCGGCGCGGGGTTCGGCACGGCCGTGCTCTCGCCCGCCGTCCGATACACGTCTGCGGCGCTGGCGGCGGACCTTTCGGCCTCGCTCGCCTCGCTTCCGGGAGGCGCGTGGGCCGGCCAGGGAATGACGGGCCTCTCGGTGGTCAGCGCACCGCTCGCCTCCGCCCTACGCTTCGGTGCCGATCTCACGCTCGGCGGCACCACGCGCAGCGATGGCGGCTCGACCGCGGCGGCACACGCCGTCGCGGAGCTCTCCCGGTCCGCCAGCACGTGGGGGCTGGGGATCGGCGCCGGCCCGTCCACCGGCGCGATTTCGGGCGACCTCCCCGTCACGGCGCTGCACACGCGCGCCCGCGTCTGGTGGCGTCCCGAGAGCGGGCCGGGGGCGCCGCAGCTCCAACTCAGCGTCGAGCCCACCCGGTTTCCGGACTATTGGTTCACGGACGCGAGCCTGGCGGCCACGCTCGAGCGGGGGCGAGCGATCGTGTCGCTGTGGATCGCCGGGCGGACGTCGGCGGCCTTTCCTTCGGAGGGAGCTGGGGGCGCGTTCGTGCAGTTCTTCGCGACGCCCAAGGTCGCGGTGGAGCTGGGCGGCGGGAGCTACCTCCCGGACCCATACCAGGGCCTGCCGCGCGCGGGGTTCGTCACGCTGGGCGTGCGGCTCCACCGCCCGGCGCATGCCCCCCGAGTGCAGCTGGCGCCGCTCGTGCCGGGGGTGCGGGGCGACAGCCTCGTCGTGCGGTTCCGGATGGCCGGGGCCCGCTCGGTGGCGATTGCGGGCGATTGGAACTCCTGGCGGCAGGTGGATTTGCGCCCGCTGGGCGACGACGTGTGGGAGGGAGTGCTCGGCCTGCCGCGTGGCCTTTATCACTTCAACCTGCTGGTCGACGGCGCGGATTGGGTGGTGCCGAACGGCGTGGCGACCGTGCCCGACGGGCTGGGTGGGATGGTGGCCGTGCTCATCGTACCGTAGGACTAGACGCACAGACGCCTAGACGCACCGACGCGCAGGAGACCTTGCTTGACGGTGACTGCCGCGGCCCCTACTGTCGCAGCGGTCTGTAGCTCCATGTCTCCTCTCGCGAGGTGCGCTATGGGCAAGATCAACTGGGGTCGCGTGGTGGTGGGCGGGCTCTTGGCGGGGGTGGTGCTGAACATCGTGGACTTTTTGTTTTTCGGCGTGATGATGAAGCAGGACATCGCCGCGGCGATGCAGGCGCTGGGCAAGCAGCCGGGAGCGATGGACAGTCTCGTGCCGCTGTTCGTGGTGCTGGACTTCCTCTACGGCATCGGTCTGCTCTGGGTGTACGCGGCGATCCGGCCGCGCTTCGGCGCGGGCGCGCAGACGGCGGTGATTGCGGGCGTCGCCGTGTGGTTTTTTGCCGGGCTGCTGCACGCGCTCGGGGAGGCGCCGATGGGGCTGTTCCCGCAGCAGATGTACACGGTCGGCACGATCGTGGAGCTCGTGAAGTATGCGGCGGCGGGGGCGGTGGGGGCGTACGTGTATAAGGAGATGTGATCAGGAAGGACGTTGGGGCGGAACAGGGCGCGGATCGCTCCGCGCCCTGTTTGGCGTCCTCCCACCGCGGCCGTCAGCTTCTCGGTGGCTGGCAGTTGTCGCCCAGACCGCGCCGATCGCACTCGGCCTTGGGAAGGGGCATGACCCTCGGCACAAAGGGTAGGCTCGGCAGCTCATTCGAGATGTCGCTTAGCCGATTGAACCGTCGAGCGTCGAGCCAGCGGGTTCCCTGCTCCCATAGCAGCGAGTAACGGCGATTGTAGATCAGCTCCTTCACGAAGTCGGAGTCGGGACTCGCAACGGTGACGGTCGTGACGGCCAGGCCGCCGGCGCCCTGGCGGATCAGGTTGATGTCGGAGATGGCCTGGAGCCTGTTCGACGCACTGCGGAACCATTGGGCTTCAGCGTCGAGCAGAATGAGCTCCTCGTTGCGGATGATCGGGATCGGGTGCCCCGGATCGGCCTGCCCGCCGGTCATGTAGATCGTGAACTTTTGCGTCCCGACAATCTGGGGAATCCCGCCGAGTTTTTGGGCCGCACCCGACTTCGCGGCGATCTTCTCCAGGACCCGGCGATCTGATTGACCACCGGGTTGCAGCTGAGCATCCAAGCTGTCGGACGGATGGGCAAAGAACGTCACGCCGCTCAGCGGCTCGGAGAGACCATTTACCGACCCTCCCGCCTCGCTCAAGAAGTCGAAGTTGACGCCGAGGCCGAACTGCGTCGAGTCCGGGACGAAAAACGAGCCGCCGAGGGCAGTAAGCGCCTTGTCGTAACACGGCGCTCCGCACCCAGCCGCACTGGCACGCATCACCTCGGCTTTGGCCGCTAGCGCGCGATTGAACTGGCCGAACGTAGCGGGGGTGTCGAACCCCGCGAAGCCGGGTGGAACGGGGAACCAGAAGGCGCTGGCCCGCGGGAGATCGGCCTGCGCCGAGTCCAGAAGGCCAAGGACATAACCGTATACGCTGTCCTTTCTGACGAAAGGCGCCGGCGGAGCGGTGATCGGCACGTCGACGTCCACGGGCGCGCCCAGCGTGTCTCGCGTAAAAATCACATACATGAACGCGAGCGCTTTCAACGTGTTGGCCATCGCGCGACCCGCGGCCTTCTCGGGATCGGAGACCTCCGCAGTACCCACTCGGGCCAGGGCGTCTAGATAAATATTGATGTTGCGGATGTTCTGGTACCGGTCGGTCCACTGGCTCCCACCGAACCCGGTGCTCTGCAGCGGACCGAAGTATGGCTCGGAGTAATCCGGCTGGTTGTTACCGGACAAGTTGATGCCCTCGCGGCCGAGCGACCCGAGGCGCCAAATGTAAGACTGAATCCCGGTGCGCGCGCTTGCGAAGATGCCGGTGGCCGCACCCTGAAGCTTGGACCGGGTCGGGTTGTTGACCAGATCCTCCAGGTTTGGCTGGTTGGTGTTCTTGACATCGAAGAAGCCGGAGCACGCACTTAGGAATAGGAGCACGGTTACGAGGGCCCCGGCATGCACCGAACGGATGGTCAGCTTGGTGGTCATTGTCAGAACCCCGCGGTGATCGAGAAGTAGAAGCTGCGCGCGGGCGGATAGGGCCCAAGATCGATGTTCCGCACGATTGCCTGCTGACCGTAGTTCGAGACCTCGGGATCGTATCCGAAATAGCTCGTGAATAACAGCAGGTTTCTGCCGGTCACGCTTAACCGAGCGGAGCGAGCGCCCAACCAGCCGGCCCACTTCTCGGGAAGCTCTACACTAGCGCTGGCTTCGCGGAGTTTGAGGAATGTCGTGGATTGGACGAACGCCGGGGCAGCCTGCGTGTCGTTGCACGATTCGTATCGGCCCAGTCCCGTGGCCGTCAGCAAGTCGGGCGCCAGGCCGTTGCAGTCGTACAGCGACAGCGTTTGGTTCTGGGCCACGCCGCCCGCCTGCCAGTCCCACAGCATCGATAGCGACACGCGCTTGTACGTCACGTCGTTCGAGAACGACATCCGGAACTTCGGATTCGTCTGGCCGAGGTAGCGAGGGACGGTACTGCAGGAAATGCTGCCGCCGGAAGCGATGCTGCCGCCGCTCCGCGCGCAGCTCCCCGGTACGGTGTCCGTGCCGATGATCTGAGTGATCGGCTTGCCCTTCTGGATGAAGAACTCGCCGAATGCAAGCCCAAACCCAGCATTCGCGGGTCGGAAGCCGCACACTACCGTAGTATCCGTGAGCGACGCCACCGTACACACGTCCGGCACCGGCAGGTCTTGCACGCGGTTCTTGAGCGAGGTGAAGGTTGTCCGGAACACCCAGTTCAGGTCCTTGTGCTGAATCGGAGTGATCCCGGCAGCGACCTCGATCCCCTCGTTCCATAGCACTCCGCCGTTCAAGATCCGGGTGGTGTAGCCGGTGAACGGCGCCGGCGTGCTCTGTAACAACAGGTCATAGGTGTGACGGGTGTACCCTGTCACTTCGATTGTGGCCCGGCCGTGCCACGCACTCGCATCGAACCCCGCCTCCAACTCCTTCACGCGCTCCGGCTTGATGTTGGGATCGCCTGCGATACCGGTGATCACTGTGCCCACGGCGCCGTTGATCACGGTACTCGAGAGCGTGGTAAACTTCTGCCCAAACAGAGGCTGGTTTCCCGTTTGGCCGTAGGAGGCGCGAAGCTTGAGCTCGGTGCCTTCACCCAGCAGGTTCGGGAACCGGTACGACGCGGACGCCTTGGGGAAGATATAGTACTTGTTGATGTCACCGTTCGCACTCGACCGTTCAGCACGCAACCCGGCCGACAGTAACAGCCGCTCCTGCAGCGCGAGACCCTCTTCCTGCCCGTAGAACGCCAGCGTCCGCTCCTTCGCTTTGAATTCGAAGGGATTCACGGCGGAGCCCTGGTCAATGTTCGACTGTCCCGGGAGCAGGCCCAGAGCTGTGAGCCGGGACCGGTCGATCTCCCGGTCCTCCACCTGCACACCCGCCGATGTGGTGAGCTTGAGCGCTCCGGGCGTGTAGGTGTGAATCGCGTTCAAGTTCCAGTTCCACTGCCGGCTGGTGGCGTTCGAGAGCGAGGAGGTGCCCGGGAGAGAGCCCGTCGCCTCGAAGAACAGGTCGGGCGGGCCGATGACCTGGGTGTTCTGCGAGAAGACGTCGATGCCGCCGCCGGCGGTGAGTTGCAGGCGTTGGCGCTCGCTCTGCACCGCCTGGTAGGTCAAGGTTCCGCCACCCGTGAACCGGAGGACCGTCTCGTCGTTGGTCCCGAGCGCGATGGTCTGCAGCGGGTTGGAGCCCAAGTAGGTGAACGCCGGTTGCGGGAAGACCCCGCTCTGGGGCTGAATGTTGAGGAATCCCGGAATGTAGGCGATGGCGTAGGTGACGCTGGCGCCGTTGTTGTCGTTGTTCGTGAACCCTTTGTCCGTTTGATTCCTGGTCCACGCCGTGTTCACGCTGAGGTGGAGTTTCTCCGAGAAGGCCTGCTCCACGTTGACACGAATGTTCTGGCGATTGTTGAACGTGTTGTCGATGATTCCGCCGTCGTGCAGGTTGCCGGCGGACAGGAAGTAAGTCGTGTTTTCGTTGCCGCCGCTCACATTGAGATCGGTGCGGTACGCGAGCGGCTTGTTGGCGGCGATCTCCTGCAGGTGGTCGTAGTTGGGGATCGCCCCGCCCACTGCATACGACCTGACGGTGGTCGAATCGTAGGGAAAGAACCACGGTATCGTGTCGGGCCCGAGCGCCCCGTGATCCACGACCACCGGTGGGCCTGGGGTGAAGGCGCGCGTCGCCGGCCCACGCTGCAACTCGAAGAAGCCCAGGCTCTGCGTGATGGTCGCCCGAGGCTTGCCTGCCTGACCGCGTTTCGTCTTGATGACGATCACGCCGTTCGCGGCTTTGGACCCGTAGATCGAGGCCGCCGCCGCACCGCGCAAGACTTCCACGGCGTCGATATCGTCCGGGTTTATGTCCGCCAAGCGGTTGACCGGATCGTCCTGCAGCTCGCCGTTGCCCCGATTGGAGGAGCTGCCGGTCACGGTGAACAATCCCGTGGGGAGCGCAACGTCGCTGTAGATCACGCCATCCACCACGAACAGTGGGTCGGGATTACCGATCACCGTGTTGTTGCCGCGCAGCTGTATCTGGGTACCACCGCCTGGTGCACCCGAGTTCTGGCTGATGATCGCTCCGGGAACGCGCCCCGCCAGCGCCCGGTCCAGAGAAGGCGACGGAACGCGCGAAACCTCTTCCCCGCTCACATTCGTGGTCGCGATCGCCGCGTTGCGCCGCTCGATACCCGTCGCCTGACCCGTCACGACCACGGCCTCGAGGTTGAACACGTCGGCCTCGAGCGCCACGTCCGCCACGTTCTGACCCGCCGGGACCGGGACCTCCCGCCGCTTGAACGCGATGCGGCGGAATACCAGTGTCGCGGCGCCGGAGGGCGCCGAAATCGCATAGCGACCGTCGGCGTTGGTGACGGCCGCGAACGCCGCGCCGGTCACGGACACGGTGACGCCCACGATCGCCTCGCCGTTCGTGGCCGCGGTCACGCGGCCGGTGATCTGGCGCTCCTGGCCGGATGCGCCGGCCGCGCCCAGCGCCACGAGCGCTAGGGCGAAGAGCGAAGTACGCTGTACCACGAAGCCTCCTCGAGCGGTGCCACAGAGTTCACCACGTTGAGCCGCACGAAAACCCTCCATATGCTGCGGTCCAATCGACGCCCCCGCAAGAAGGGGCGCGCCGGTGCCGCGCGCCCGGTCCCCGGGCTAATTTGAAACGCGCCCCTGCCCCGACCCAACACCCCGGAGGCCGTTCATGAGCGTGGACCGCCGCACCTTCCTCGAGCGCACCGCCGCCGCCACCGCCGCCCTCGCCTGGCCCAGCGCCCCCCTCACGACGCGTCGCGCCGACGACCTCGCCCCGATCTTCTCGGAGATCGAAAAGCGCCACGACGAAGCCGTGGCGCGCCTGCAGGAGTGGATCCGGCAGCCGTCCATCGCCGCCGAGAATCGCGGCGTGAACGAAGGCTGCGAGCTCACCATGCGCCTGCTCAAGGACGCCGGCTTCGACCCGGTGACGAAGATCCCGACCGACGGCCAGCCCGGCATCGTCGCCACGCTCGACGCCGGCGCCCCGCGCACGCTCGGCCTCTACTTCATGTACGACGTCAAGCAGGCCGATCCGGCCGAGTGGTCGTCCCCACCCTGGGACGCCGCCCTCGTCGACCGGCCTGGGCTCGGCAAGGTGATCATGGGCCGCGGGGCCGTGAACCAGAAGGGTCCCGAAGCGACGTTCCTCGCGGCATTGCACGCCATCCGCGCCGCGGGCAGGAAGCCGCCGCTCAACTTCGTGCTCGTGGCCGAAGGCGAGGAGGAGATCGGCTCGCCCCACTTCCCCCAGATCGTGCGCCGGCCGGAGGTGCAGACCGCGCTGCGACGCACCACCGGGATCTTCATGCCCTCGGCGGCCCAGGCGTCCGACGGCCAGGTCACCATCACGCTCGGCGCCAAGGGCGTGATCGAATGCGAGCTGGTGTCGAGCGGGGAGCGGTGGGGTCGCGGGCCCAAGAAGGACATCCACTCGAGCAACAAGGCGCGCGTGGACAGCCCGGCGTGGCACTTGGTCGAGGCGCTCGCGACGCTGGTCTCGCCCGACGGCAACGAGCCGGCCATCGACGGCTACACGGTTAAAGCCCGCCCGCTGTCGGCGAGTGAGAAGGCAATGGTGGCGACGGCGGCGCGCCGCCTCGACGAGGCCGTCGCCAAGCGGGAGATGGGCGTGGACCACTGGGTACACGACGTGAGCTGGGTCGAAGCGCTTGAGCGCCTCGTGTCGCGCCCCACGGTCAACATCGAGGGCCTGGTCGGGGGCTACACTGGTCCCGGGGGCAAGACCATCCTGCCGCATCGCGCGGTGGCGAAGCTCGACCTGCGGCTCGTGCCCGACATGACGGCGGCCGAGTCGCTGGCGGCGCTCAAGGCGCATCTCGCCAAGCGGGGGTTCGGCGACGTCGAGGTGAACATGACGGGCGGCTACGATCCCACGACCACGCCGGGCGATGCGGCCCTCATCAAGGCGCAGGTCGCCGTGTATCGGCGCTCGGGCATCGATCCGGTGATCCTGCCGCGCATCGCGGGCTCGTGGCCGGGCTATGTGTTCACGGGCGATCCGCTGCGCCTCCCGGCGGGCCATTTCGGGCTGGGGCACGGCAGCGGCGCGCACGCGCCGGACGAGTATTACGTGATCGAGTCACAGAACGCGAACGTGCGGGGGATCGACGGAGCGGCGCGCTCGTACGTCGAGTACCTATACGAGGTGGCGCAGGCGGGCTAAAAGAAAAACCGCCGGGTGCGACCTGCGCCCGGCGGTGCCTTTCTTGGGTGACGACGCCTACTTCCGCGCCTCCACCTCGAAGCTGTTGATTGGCAGGTGGGAGAACACCACGTCCGGGGGAATGGACGGCGACGTGCACCCCGTCGGTCGGTCGTTGATCACCTCGCCTAAACGGCCAAAGCGCCGCATGTCGATCCAGCGATGGCCCCCTTCATACAGCAGCGAGTAGAAGCGCTGCTTCAAGAGCTCGTTGACGAACACCGAATCGCTGCTGCCGGGCGACACCGTGGTGGGGTTCAGACCGCCGGACGTTTGTCGAATGAAGTTGAGGTCGCTGACGGCCGTCGACTTGCTGCCCGTCACGGCGAACCAGTTGGCCTCCGCGTCGAGCAGGATCAGCTCCTCGTTCCGGATGATCGGGATCGGCGAGTTCGGGCTCGCGTAGCGCGTCCACGAGAGATCCGACGACAGGCAGGCGAGTGAAAACGCCGCACGCGTCGTCACCTTTGCCAGAAAGCGCTTGTCCGGCGCGCCACCTGTCTGGAGCTCGACGCTGTCCGCGACGGACGGGTGGGCAAGATTGATGGCGGTGGCGGGGTCCTGGAATAGTCCATTGGGCAGATCCTGGTTCCCAGTGCTGAACACATTGTACGCGCCGAGCTCGAGGGACGCCCCCGTGCTCATGAACGATTGCGACAGTGCCGTCAGGACCGAGTCCCAGCAGGCCGCGCAGGAGGACCAGCCCGCCGACCCATACGACGTCTGGACCACTCCCGGCAGCGCGCCAAGACTCGCTCGGTACGCCCGCACGCGGGCCGCCAACGCGCGATTGACCTGCAGGAACGTCGCCGGCGTGTTGAACCCGGCGAAGCCCGGGCCGGGATCGAACGCGAACGCCGACCCGCCGTTCTGGAGGTTGGTCCTCGCCGAGTCGAGAATGGCGATCACGGCCTTGTACGCCGAATCGTTGGAAACGAGCGGCGCGAGCGGTTGGTCAATCGCCCGGTTCACGTCGATCGGAATCGAGTCCTGGGTGTGCGCGTTCAGGACGTTCAAGAACGACAACGCTTGTAGCGTCTGGACGTAGCCGCGGACGCCGTTCTTCTCGGGGTCGGTGATCTGAGCCGAGCCGATCACGTTGAGGATCGAATAACCGGACGCGATGGCGCGGTACTCCGGCTGCCATTGGCCGCCTCCGAACGCGTTGTTGCTCGCGTCCAGCGGCCCCGCCAGGAGCTCGGTGGTGAACCGAGGATCGGCTGTGTCGAGCCGGTAGCCTTCCCGTCCGAGGATTGCGGCCTTGAGCACCCAGTTGGCGTAGTCGGTCCGCAGCGCCGCCAGGAGGCCGACCGCCGCCGCATCCACTTGGGCGCGCGTCGCGTTCGGGCCGATAGAAGGCGGGCTGTTGGGGTTCGTGATGTCGAAGTTGCAGGCCACGATCGCCAGGGCGGCTGCCAGTGTCAGCGCGACGAAGGCGCGGGTGTTGTGCGTGCGCATGGTCAGAACCCCACGTCAATCGAGAAAAAGAAGCTGCGACTCGGCGGGAAGGGTGCTACGTCGATGTTCCGCCCGATCGCCTGGTTGCCGAAGTTCGAGACCTCAGGGTCGAGCCCCTTGTACGGCGTGAACCGCAACAGGTTGCGACCGCTGAAAGAGATCCGCGCGGTCCGCATCCCAAAGTGCGAAGGGATCGCGGAAGGCAACTCGTAGCCCACGTTCAGCTCGCGTAGCTTCAGGTAGGAGCCGTCCTGCACGTAGACCTTGGTGCACCCAGTCCCGCCGCACCCCGCAGCCCACGTGCTGATCCGCTTGTCTCCGGCCGACACCTGGTCCACGGAGTTTCCGAACGCGTCGTACAGCAGTTGCGTCAAGTTGATGATGTCGCCACCATGCTTCCATTCCCACGTAAAGCCGAGATTGAGCCGCTTGTACGTCAGGTCGCTCGACAACCCCACTCTGAAGTCCGGGTTGGCGTCGCCGACGTGGCCCTCGGAGCCGACGATCTGCGTCGCCGACTTCCCCTGCTCGATCCGGAAGGCGCCGAGCGACGTGCCGAACCCCAGCGTGTTGAACGCCGGGACGGGGAGACTGTCGACATTACTACGGCTCAGGTCGAAGGTGCCGCGGACGATCCAGTTCACGTCGGGCTTGCGCACGGGAGAGACGGCGGCAGCGATTTCGATGCCCTTGTCGCTCAGCTGCGCCCCGGGCGCATTGAAGATGCGGGTCGCGAATCCTGTCGAGGGCGCGAGGGACTGCACCAGCAGCAGATCGGTAACGATTTTCCGGTAAACCGTTACGCCGAGCGTCGCGAACTCTTTGCCGAAGGTCGCGTCCAGGCCGGCTTCGATCTCCGTGTTGCGCTCCGGCTTGATGCTCGGATCCCCAAGCTGCAACGCAGGGAATTGCCCGAATTGGCCCCCGACCACCTGAGTGCTGTCGACCACATAGCGACCGCCGAACAGCGGAGGGTTGCCAGTCTGGCCCCAAGCCGCGCGCAACTTCAACTCGTCGATGCCGCCAATCGGTTGTACGAACCGGTAGGAGGCAGCCGCCTTCGGGAAGAAGTAGAACTTCCGCGGATCGCCATTCACGCTGGAGCGGTCGGCGCGGATCCCGGCCGTCAACAGCAAGCGTTGGTCGGCCAGCAAGACTTCTTCCTGACCGTAAATCCCCATGTTCTTTACCGGTTGCTCCGACTGTGACGACGTCAGGCTGGTGGCCTGGCTGACGTTCTGCAGCCCGAGCGCGATGGTACGCCCGACCAGGTTGGTGAGGTTGAGATCGCGGTTCTCATACTGGAACCCCGCCGAAGTGGTCGCCTGAAAGGCGTTCGAGGCCGGCGTGTAGGTATGCACCACGCTCCCGACGAGGTTCAATCGCAGATCGCTCGCCTTCCCCAGCACGACGGTGCCCGGTTGACCGTCGAACGGCTCGTACTGCAGGTCAGCGGGCGACAGGACATCGTTCCGCTGGCTGAAGAAATCCAGACCACCCGTGAGGTTGAACACGAGGTGTTGCGTAGGCGTGGTGAGGGCGTCCACCTTCGCCGTGGACGTCCCTAAAACTCGCCACACGTCTTCCGAGTTCTTCAGTTCCGCAAACGTCTGGAGCGGGTTCGACGGCGCGAACGGATTGATCGGGTACACGCCGTTCACCGGGCGCAGGTCGAGGAAGCTCGGCGTCGTCGGATACACGAGATACGTGCTCGTCCCGGTGTTGTCGTTGTTCGAGATCCCGCGGTTCGACAGGTCGTGTATCGCATTCAGGTTGAGGCTCACCTTGAACCGCGAGCCCAACACCTGGTCCAGGTTCGCGCGGATCGATTGCTTTTGATAGTTCGTGTTGGGCGCGATCCCGCCGTCCTTCTTCACGAGGCCCGACAGGTAATAGGTCGTCTGATCGTTTCCGCCGGTCACGCTGGCGTCGGTTTCGGCGGCGAGCTGATGCTCCCCGTACAGGGGCTGCTCGTTGTCGAAGAAGGGACACTTGCCCCCCGGCAGGTTGCAGAGACCCCGGATCACGGTGCGCGTGGCAGTGTCGCGCGGGACCTGCGAAGCGAACACGCCGAACGCCTCGGTTGTGTCGTTGAACTTCCGGGCGCCCATCTTGTTCGCCAGGCTGAACGTGCCGAAGCGCTGCGTGATGCTGAACCGCGGCGCGCCCGGACGGCCGCGCCGCGTGGTGATGATGATCACGCCATTGGCGGCTTGCGATCCGTAGATCGCCGCGGCCGATGCACCCTTCAAGGTCTGGATCTCCTGGATGTCGCTCGGATTTAGATCCGCGAGGCGGTTGACGGGATTGTCCTGGTTGGAGGCGTTCCCACCCGCAGCCGCGGCCGTGATGGCGTTCATGTTGCTCGCGATCGCATCGTTCGCGATCACGAGACCGTCCACGACAATCAGCGGGTCGACCCCCGCGTTGATCGTCGTTACGCCGCGGAACGCGATCTGGCCCCCACCCCCGGGCGCGCCCGAGTTCATCTGCACCAACGCCCCGGGGACTTTCCCCTGCAGCGCGCTTTCGAGAGTCTGGGTCGGCGCCCGGTTCAACTGCGCCGCCGTCACGGTCGTCACCGCATTCGCCAGGTTGCGCTGCTCGACGCCCGTCGCCTGACCGGTGATCACCACCGCTTCGAGGTTGAACACGTCCTGTTCGAGCCGGACCGCGACGTCGCCCCCCCCGGCCGCCACCGGCAGCTGCGCGTGCTTGTAGCCGACGCTGCGGATCAGCAGCGTCACCGCGCCCTCCGGCGCGGCGAGCGAGAACTCGCCGCGGTCGTTCGTGAGCGCCGTGATCGGGGTCCCCGCGACCGCGACCGACGCACCGGCGACAGGTTCCGCCGTCGCCGCACTGACCACTCTTCCGCGAATGGGACGCTGCTGGGCCGCCGCCCCGACGCCGACGACGAGACTCAGCGCGAGCGAGACAAACGAGACACGTGATAGCACGATCCCTCCGGACCTGGTGACGCCGCACGGCACGAAACCGCAAACGCCCGCTACGTTGCGCGCGATTTCCGAGGTCCGCAAGGAGGGGAGTTCACGGCGTGACGGCGGAGGCCGGCGCCCGGCGCCCCCGCAGGGCCGCATACACGGGCGGCCCCGCCACGGCGAGCAGCAGCGCGACCAGCACGCCCGGCAACCCGATCGCCCGGCTCTGCACCTCGAGCACCAGACCGGCGACGAGCACGAGCAGCGGCAGCGACGCGAGCGCGACGAGCCACGGGACGCCGAGCGGCACCCGGAAGGCGCCCCGCAACGTCGGCTCCGCGCGCCGCAGCCGGATCAGCGCCGCGAACTCGAGCCCGAGCGCCGCCGTGTAGAGCAGCACGTCACCCGCCAGCAGCCCGCCGAACGGCAAGAGCGAGAACATCGAGTACACGACGGCCGAGACGAGCACGGCGTTCGCCGGCGTGCCCCGCGCATCGGTGCGCGCCAGCGCGGCGGGCAAGAGACCGTCCTGCGCCAACACCAGCGGAATCCGGGAGTACACGAGCAGCAGGGCGTTGAAGAGGGCGAACGCGGAGAGCATGCCCGCCAGCGCCACCCACAGGCCAAGCCACCCGCCCACGACGGCGCGTGCCAGCCCCGGCCAAGCGCCGTCCGTCCACGCCGTCCAGTCGGTGAGCGCCAGGACGGGAACGATCGTGAGCAGGTAGACCAACGTGACGAGCGGCAGCGCGCGGGCCAGGGCCCGCGGATAGGTGGCCGACGCCTGCTCGATCTCACCGCCGATGGTCGAGGCGTTGTCCCACCCGCTGTAGTTCCAGATGCTCTGGGATACACCGATGCCGAGGGCGCCGAGGAAGGACGTGCCGGCAGCGTGAAATGGCGTCACCGGGAAGGGCGTTGCCGGTTGCCCGAGCCAGCGCGCCAGCGCCGCCACCGAGAGCACCGCGAACGGCGCGAGCACCGCCGCCACGAACCACCCCGACGCCGTGCCGACCACGCGCGTCCCGCGTAGGTTCAGCCAGGTGGCCCCCCAGATCATCGCCAGCGCCACGAGCCAGCGCTCGAACCAGCCCAGCCCCGGCAGGAAAAAGCCCAGGTACTGGATCAACAGCACCGGGTAAATCGCCATGTCGAGCAGCGAGTAGGTCCACGACAGCCAGCCGTTCCAGAAGCCCCAGAACCGGCCGAACGCCCGCTTCACCCACTGGTAGTAGCCGCCCTCGGCCGGCAGCATCGAGGCGAGCTCCCCCACGAGCAGGGTTTCGGGCACGCTGTACAGCAGCGGCGTGGCGACGAGCAGCAGTAGGGCGACGCCCGGCCCCACCGAGCCGACGAGCCCCTCCAAGCCGAACGGTCCACCCGACACGGTGAAGAACATCACCGCGATCAGCGGGCCGAGACGCAAGCGGGAGGGACGGGCGGCGGGAGGCTCGGAGGGGGGCGTCACGAGTGGGCGTGCTCGTGCCCGGCGCCCCAGATGACGTGCGGATCGTCGCCCGCGAACGCCATCACGTGCACCATCCACCCGAAGATGCGGGGCACGAACCGCCCGCCCACGGCGGTGCACGCCTGGGCGGTCGCGATGCTCGACTTGGGGCCGAAGACGGGTCGGCCCTCACGTGTTTCGCGCCACCGCTCGCGTCCGCCCGAAGGCGGCACGCACCAGTTCACGTGCTCGTGCCAGCGCGCCACCGACAGCGGCACGCGGGCGTCGAGCTGGTCGAGCGACGCGCGCCCCGGCGCCGCGTACATCGCCCCGACCAGCACGAACGTCCCGTCCGGCTCCTTCCGGTACAGGAGCGAGGTCGGCTTCGCGGCGTCGAAACGGAGCATCTCCTCGAGTGCCCAGCGGCGGTTGGTGAAGTGATAGACCTGTTGCTGCACGCCGGGGAGGAACTGCCGGAAGCCGTCCGCCTGCGCGACCCGCACATTGCGGTACTTCCCGAGCGCGGCGCGCATCGCGGCCACCAGGGCGGCGGCGCGTGCCGAATCGGCTCCGCTGCCTGGCCGCGGCGGCGTGAGTGTCATGTGGGGGTCGGCGGGCATGGGCCCGCCCATCGCTTCCTGGGCCGCCGCGGTCGCGTGCTGCTCGGTCGAGTCCATCGCGCCCACGTCCATCGGCGCCTGCGCGTCCTGCCGGGCGCGGCACGCGCCGGTGACACTGGGCGCGGCGAACACGAGGGTCGCCACTACGGCGAGCGGACGCATCGCCGGTAATCTAGGTCAGCCGGTCGTCGAGGCCAGCTCCGAGGCTCTGCGGGTGGGACGGCGCGCCGGCTTGGCACTGCGACCCAGCACGCGCTCGTACACCGCGAGCTCCTGACGCGCGATCCGTGGCCACGCGAAGCGCTGGGCCTTATCGACGCCGGCGCGCCCCATCGCCTCGCGCCGGGCGGGATCGCCCAGCAGCGCGATGGTCGTCTCGGCCCACACGGCCGGATCGTCCTTGGGGATGACCACCGCCTCGGCGCCGCCCGCGATCACCGACCGGAAGCCGTGGTTGTCCGACACCACCATGGGGGTGCCGCACGCCATGGCCTCGAGCAGCGTGACGCCGAACGACGCGATCGTGGTGGGGCAGAGGTACAGGTCGGCCGAGCCGTAGTAGGCGGGGCGATCCTCGAATACCTGCCCGGCGAACCGAACGCTGACACCCAGGCCCTCCGCCCGGGCGCGTCGCTCGTAATAGTGCCGCCACGGCCCCTCTCCCGCGACGGTGAGGACCGCCCTTGGATAGCGCGCCAGGATCCGCGGCATGGCCTCGAGCAGCGTGCCCAGTCCGTTGCGGGGCTCGATCCGCCCCAGGAACAAGAGCCGCGGGTGGTCGGTGAGGGCGTCCGTGGACCGGCGCCCGTTGGGCTTGAAGAAGCTCGTGTCCACGCCGTTCGGGATGATGTCCCACTCGAGGTCGAAATAGCGGGCGTTTGCCTCGACGACAGGCTGACTCACCGCGATCGTCGCGGCGTGGCGGTCGAGGATCCTCTGGAACGGGCGCCGGAACACCCGGCAGCCGAGCGAGCGCGCGAACCACGAATGAAAGGTGGCGACCACGGGAATCCCGGCCCGCCACGCCGCGAACGGCGCCACGAGGCCCAACGTGGGGGCGAGGCCGCCGTGGACGTGCACCAGGTCGTAGCGCCCTGCGCGGAACAGCTGCTCCAGCCGCCGGCGCAGCCGCCATCCGGTCGTGATGCGGGACACTCCGCCGTTCGCGTAGATCACCCGGCTCCTGCCCACCCGGCGCACAAACGGGGCGTCGGGGTAGTCGCCCATGTGGGAGGTGACGACCGTGGCGGTGTGGCCCCAGGCGTTGAGCTGCAGCGCCAGATTGTGCACGTGCTCGGGGACGCCCCCGAGCTGCGGATAGTAGTCCTCGGCGACCAGCGCGATGCGCATGACGGACCTGTCAGGCGAGTGGTGGACGGGGGAACGGCTTCGTCACTGTGACCCCGGAGTACGCGCCGCGGTCACGCTCGCCGCGAGCCGGGTGACTGAGGCGAACACCGCGCGGGGCTGCTCTTCATAGATGAAGTGACCGGCCCCGGGCACCGAATCGACGGCGAACGAGCCGAGCGCGCGCGCGAGCAGCCGCACTTCCTCATCCGGGACGTCGCCGTCGTGGCGCGCCCCACCCAGAAGGAGCCGCACGGGACAGCGCAGCTCGGCGAGGTGGGGCGCGAGCTTCTCGGGCTCCCGCGCGTTGCCCATGGCGAGATACGCCCTGATCGTGGCGTCGAGATCGTGCGCCGCCCCCGCCGTGTAGCCCTGGACGACGTCGTCCGTGACCCAGGTCGAGTCCCCCGACGAATCGATCAGCAGGCCCCGGATCTTACGCCGGATCAGCCGGATCCCGCCGAACAGCTTGATCCAGGGCGCAAACCGCAGGGCGCGTTTGAAGGCCGGCGTGAGCGCCACCTCGGTGGGCCCCCCCTCGATGGATATCATCCCGCGGACCAGGTCGGGGCGGTGGTAGGCCAGCCGGAACGCCTCGGACCCCCCGATCGAGTGGGCGACGAGCAGGGCGCCCCGCACCCGCAAGGAGTCGAGCACCGCGGCGATGCGTCCGGCTTGAGCCGTGAGGGAGTAATTGGCCTTGCGGGGACGACTCGACGAGCCGATGCCGAGCGGCTCGACCACCACAGCCCGATAGCCGGCGGCGGTGAGCAGGGGAACGAGCTTGCGGAACCCGAACGCGGACCCGAACAACCCCGGAACGAGGACCACCGGCGCTCCCGCGACCCTGCCGGCCACCTCGACCGAGAGCGATTCGGTGGGGGCGACGGGAACCTTGAACACCCGCGTGGTCGACGCGCTGTCGCTGAGCAGCAAAACCGCGAGCCACCACACGTGCCCGTGATCTCCTCGGAAAAACGTCGCAGGTGAGCCAGCCGGACGCCACGGCCGCAGGGAGACCCTGTCGGACGACCCGGCGTCACACCCGGCGACTTGATATTGGCGACTTGATATTAATGGATCGGACGAGTCGTCTGGCGGGTTCAGGGCCCGATGCCATGGCTGTCCAGGAGCTGTCAAGGTTCGCCGAGTCCTCTTGTGACCCCTTC
>Ga0070698_100001261_pt1 | contig 28263 bp, 18 predicted proteins | sample KBSK1502metaG_FD_65477 | JGI IMG/M metagenome (GOLD analysis project Ga0070698, IMG submission 65477) | Corn, switchgrass and miscanthus rhizosphere microbial communities from Kellogg Biological Station, Michigan, USA - KBS K1-50-2 metaG | ecosystem: Host-associated > Plants > Roots >...
TGACTTTTCTGACAGAAGCGGATACCTGCCGTCGGTACGTGCTGCCCAAGCTCTACGCGGCAGGCTGGAACGATGAGCAAATAAGCGAACAGAAGAGTTTCACCGATGGCCGGATTGTTGTCGCAGGCAGCAAGGTGAAACGGCGACCGCAAAAACGTCTGGACTACCTCCTGCGGTACCGACGCGATTTTCCTATAGCGGTCGTGGAGGCAAAGACTATCTATGCAAAACCCGGCGACGGGCTCCAGCAGGCGAAGGAATACGCACAGATTCTCGGCCTCAAGTTCGCCTATGCCACGAATGGGCACGGCATTGTGGAGCACGATTTCCTCACGGGCCAGGACAACGACCTTGACGGCTTTCCGTCTGCCGACGATCTATGGAGTCGGCTAAGCACCAGCGAAGGCATTGCTGACGAGAAGACGGCGCAACGGGTCCTCGCTCCGTACTACCACCTATCAGGGAAGTCGCCCCGTTACTACCAGGAGATCTCCATCAATCGCGCAGTTCAGGCTGTCTTGCAGGGCAAGCACCGCGTACTTCTCACGCTAGCCACCGGCACCGGCAAAACAGTCATCGCCTTTCAAATCTGCTACAAGCTGTGGAGTTCGCGATGGAACCGCACTGGGGAGCATCGGCGCCCCCGCATCCTCTTCCTCGCCGACCGGAATGTACTCGTCGACGATCCAAAGGACAAGACCTTTGCCCCGTTCGGGGATGCGCGCTGGAAGATCCAGGGAGACGCGATAAAGAGCCGTGAGATGTACTTCGCCACCTACCAGGCGATTGCGCGGGACGAGCATCGACCCGGCCTTTACCGGGAATTCCCGCGGGATTTCTTTGATTTGATAATCGTCGATGAGTGCCACCGGGGAAGCGCTCGCGATGAAAGCAACTGGCGAGAGATCCTGGACTATTTTGAGCCCGCATTCCAAATCGGCATGACGGCGACGCCGCTGCGGCTGGACAATAAAGACACGTACGCCTACTTCGGCAACCCCCTCTACACCTACAGCTTGAAACAGGGCATCGAGGACGGCTTCTTGGCGCCGTACCGAGTGCACCGAGTCGTCTCCACGGTGGACGCGGCGGGCTGGAGACCAACCAAAGGGGAACTTGATCGCTACGGTCGAGAAGTTCCCGATGGTCAGTACAGCACGAAAGACTTCGAGCGGCTGGTGTCGCTCAAAGCGCGTACCCAGGCGATTGCCAGGAATCTTACGGATTTTCTCAAGAAGACTGACCGCTTCGGCAAAACCATTGTCTTTTGCGTGGACCAGGAACACGCCGAGGAGATGCGGAAAGCCCTCAACAACTGCAATGCGGACATCGCAAAGGAGCATCCGGAGTATGTCGTCCGTGTAGTGTCAGACGAAGGCCAGATCGGGAGAGGGTACCTCGACCGGTTCATGGATGTGGAGACTCTGGTGCCTACACTTGTCACAACCTCGCAGATGATGACGACTGGGGTGGATGTCCCGACTTGCAGAAACATCGTGCTCACCCGAGTCATCAATTCGATGACGGACTTCAAGCAGATCATCGGCAGGGGAACGCGGGTACGCGACGACTACGGCAAACTCTATTTCAATATCGTCGACTACACCGGCAGCGCAACACAGCTCTTCGCCGATCCGGACTTCGATGGCGAGCCAGCGCTTATCACGGAAGAAGAGATGGATGCCACAGGCAAGGAAGTCGAAGTGAAAGTGCTCGAAGAGCATAAGGTTGAGGATGAGGAAGAAGTCGACATCGCAGAGGACATAGACGGAGAAGAAAAGCCACACGGTCCTCCAAAAAAATATTACGTAGATAATGGTTCTGTCGAAATTGCAGCTCATCTTGTCTATGAGCTAGACGCCAACGGGAAGCAGCTCCGGGTGGTCAAGTTCACGGATTACACGGCAGAGAGTGTGCGCAGCATGTGTCCGTCAGCGGCCTCCCTCCGATCGAAGTGGAGCAGTGCGGAGGAGCGGGCAGAAATAATCCACGCACTCGAAGAAAGAGGCATATCGTTTGATGAGCTTGTGAAAGCGGCGAATCAGCCGGACGCCGACCCATTCGACCTCTTGTGTCACGTGGCTTTTAACGCGCCACTGCGCACAAGACGGGAACGGGTGGAGATGCTGCGGCAGGAGAAAAAAGACTTTTTCGAGCAGTACGGGCCCGAAGCGCGCGAGGTGCTTGCGGAGATGCTTGCGAAGTACGTCGAGTACGGTGCCGCGCAGTTTCAGATTCCGGAGATCCTCAAAGTGCCGCCCATTTCCGAGCGCGGCACGGTTCCGCAAATAGCCGCTTTCTTCGGCGGCGCAGAGAAAATGCGCGCTGCGGTTGGCGAGATGCAAGCCCTCCTATACGCTTCTTAATTCTTTATAGTCTATGACTCCACGCGAGACGAAAACCGAAATTCCGAAGTCGACCGCCCAGCAGCTGGGCAGCATTGTCAAGTCCAGCCGCGACATCATGCGGAAGGATAAAGGGTTAAACGGCGACCTCGACCGCCTCCCGATGCTTACCTGGATCATGTTCCTGAAGTTTCTTGATGACATGGAAGAGACACGGAAAGAGGAGGCGAACCTGGCGGGCAAAAAGTTTCGCCAAGCCATTGAGCCGCCGTATCGCTGGAGAGACTGGGCATCCAAGCCGGAGGGCATGACGGGACCGGAACTGATCGCTTTCATCAACCAGGAGGAAGCTGTCCGGCCCGATGGAAAAAAGGGGGCAGGTCTTTTTGCATATCTCCGAGCACTCCAGAGCGCGAACGGAGACCGTCGGGATGTTATCGCCAAAGTCTTTGAGGGCACCGTCAATCGAATGATTAACGGCTATCTCCTGCGCGATGTCATTAATAAAGTCAATGAGATCCACTTTGCATCTCGTGACGAGATCCACACGCTGGGACAGCTGTACGAAACCATGTTGCGGGAGATGCGAGATGCAGCAGGGGATTCCGGCGAATTCTATACGCCACGGGCGCTCGTGAAATTCATTGTGACTGTGGTCGACCCAAAACTCGGCGAGACGGTGCTTGACCCGGCGGCAGGAACAGGCGGATTCCTGGTGGAAGCTTTCGAGCACCTGAAGAAACAATGCAAGAAAGCGGAGGACTTCACCCGACTGCAGAAAGGCACGCTATACGGTGTCGAGGCGAAACCGCTGCCGTATCTTCTGTGCCAGATGAACCTCCTGCTTCACGGAGTGGAATATCCGGAGATCGATCCGCTCAATGCACTACGTTTCACGCTGCGGGAGATCGGAGACAAAGATCGTGTGGACGTCATCGTGACGAATCCTCCGTTCGGCGGCGAGGAAGAACGAGGAATTCTGTCGAACTTCCCAGAGGATAAGCAGACGGCAGAAACTGCGCTTCTTTTCTTGCAGCTCATCATGCGTAAGATGAGGCGCCCGATTGGTGGTTCTAAAGGCGGTCGGTGTGGCATGGTCGTGCCAAACGGAGTGTTATTCGGAGATGGTATCTCCGCACGCATCAAGGAGGAACTGCTGAAAGAGTTTAATCTGCATACGATCGTGCGCCTACCAAATGGCGTCTTTGCACCGTACGCTCCGATCCCAACGAACTTGCTTTTCTTCGATCGCACGGGACCGACAAAGCACATTTGGTATTACGAACAGCCGCTGCCGGAAGGTCGGAAGAATTACACCAAAACTTCGCCCATCCAGTTCGAGGAATTTGGAGCGTGCCTTACGTGGTGGAAGAAGCGCGAGGAGAGTGATCGCGCATGGAAGATCAGAGCGGCTGACGTACTGAAGTACGACGGCGACGGCAATCTGTTGTCGGTCAATCTGGATGTCAAGAATCCGCGAGCTAAGGAGGATATCAGTCACCTGCCGCCGGAGCAACTAGCCGAGAGCATCGCGCAGAAGGAACAACGCATCGAGAAAATCATGATGGATATTAAGGGATTGCTAGCGAAACACGACGCATGAACAATTGTTGGCCAACAGCGAAACTTGGTGAAGTGCTGAAGCGCGTAGAACGGTTCGAATCGCGCGATGAACTCACCGAATATCCGTTCGCAGGCACTTACAGCTTTGCGCACGGAATTTTTGTTGGTGTACGGAAGTTCGGCTCGACCTTTGCGCTACCTAAGGTTCAACGGATTCGGGAAGGCGATTTCGTTTACTGCAAGATTATGGCTTGGGAGGGTGCGTTCGGGCTAGTCCCAAAAGAAGCAGACAATTGTGTCTTGTCGGGTGCATTCGTTGTTTACGAACTAAATGATAAGCGCATTGATCCAAAGTTCCTCGATTACTTCTTCAAGGTGCCCGCGCACTGGCAGAGCATCGGCAGTCAGAGTTCTGGAACCAACGTTCGAAGACAGAGTTTGCATCCGACGCAGTTTGAAAAAGCTGAAGTGCCCCTACCACCGTTGGCCGAGCAGCGGCTGATTGTGACGCGGATTGAGGAACTGGCTGCCAAAGTCCACGAGGCACGCGACCTTCGCAAGCAAGCGGTGGACCAGGCAGAGGCGCTTTGTCGTTCGATCCTTTCTGATGACAAAGAACCAAGACCGACCCCCATGCATGAGCTGGTGAGGCTTCGTCCGCCAGACGTGCTCGTGCGTCCGGAGGAAACCTACCAGTTTGCGGGCGTCTATTGTTTTGGGAGAGGTGTCTTTCGAGGAGAGAAGAAAACTGGCTTGGACTTCGCATACACTCGCCTGACGCGACTACACGGCGGCAACTTTGTTTACCCGAAACTGATGGCTTGGGAGGGCGCACTCGGCGTTGTCCCCCCGGAGTGCGACGGCTGCGTTGTTTCGACGGAATTTCCAGTGTTTGAAGTGATTGAGGAGAAAGTTTTACCCGAAGTTTTGGACACCTACTTCCGGACGCCGGCAGTTTGGCCGGAGATTGCGGGCGCAAGCACTGGAACCAACGTGCGGAGACGTCGATTGAACCCCAAGGATTTTCTTAACTACCACATACCCCTTCCATCGCGCGTGACTCAAGATCGGCTCCGAAAAGTCCAAGCGCAAGTGAACACGCTGAAGAGCCTCCAAGCCGAGACCTTGGTCGAGCTTGATGCCCTCATACCTTCCATTCTCGACAAGGCGTTTCGGGGGGAGTTGTGAAGTGTGAAGAAGTACATGTCTGTGAACGTGTGAATTAATCTCCATCAAATGAGAAGCTACGACAAATTTAAGATCTTCTGGAATGTCGAGTTCGATACGTATTCTCGTGGTCATATGTCAAACCTCAAGGAAGCAGTCCGAAGCCAGACTCAAGACTACATTCTCAACGTGAATCACACAGATTATGTGAACCATTTGGTTTCGAGCTTTTCGATCGATCCACTTATTCTGCATTTCGATGCTGTCGAGGCGAGTAGCCATGAAGAAATGATTCCCGCAGAGTATTTCCCTTTCGGATACAGCGTTTATGAGGGTAAGTCCTATCCGAAGCCCGTCATCAAGTACCACATTCCCGTTAGTGGTGACTCTGAACTTCTCCAATGCATTCCGAACCCCCGAGTCCTTATGACGCACGAGGTTTCACTGGAATCCGGAGCCATCTGCTTCGAAGTGATCGATTTCAACGGCAACGCAGCTGATATTAAGCGTCAGGCAGACTCAATTATCGATACGCTAAAGACGCAGGCGGGTTATCTTGCCAACAACGTTGCCAGTTTCAACAACAGTTTGCGCCAGGAAGCGGAAACAGCCTTCAACGCGCGGAAAGGCGAGTTGCTGAAGAGAACGACCACTTTGAGCGCGCTCGGCGTTCCGATCCGAAAAGTCGCTAACATTCCTCAGACATTTTCGGTTCCAGCACAACGAAAACAAATCTCGCCGAGGCCGGTTGCCGCAGGAAGTCCGGCCAAGGCTCCAGATCCCACGCTCGACGAAGGAATATATCAGGAAATTCTGCAGACGATTCATGAGACCGGCAAGGTATTCGAGCGCCTGCCTAGCACGTATGCGGATAAGGGTGAGGAGGCCCTCCGGGATCACCTGATTCTTCAACTGGAACCACGGTTTGAATATTCCTCAACCGGTGAGACTTTCAACAAGAATGGCAAGACGGACATCCTCATACGGCATCAGAAGAGCAACATCTTTGTCGCGGAATGCAAGTTCTGGGGAGGCGCCAAGAAGCACTTCCAAACGATTGACCAGATTTTGTCATACTTGACATGGAGAGACTCAAAAACGGCGATCGTTTATTTTGTCGATACGAAAGAAATGACTGCTCCGCTCAAAGCCATCGAGGAGTCAACACGCCAGCATCCTTGTTTTGTTAACCCCAACGGCAAGAAACACGCATCCTGGTTCGATTACACTTTTCGTCTTCCCGATGACAACGGGGTGGCCGTTCGTCTCAGTATCCTCTGCTTTCACTTGCCGAAGCAGGCTTAAAAGGGCAGCTTGGAAATTTTCGAACTGCTTTTCAGTTACTTTCGAGGACTCAAAGTATCAGGGACCGCGCTTATTTGTTCACAGATCATGGTGATCCATTGCTTCTTAGCAAATGCAAGACTGTTTAGCTGTCTGTGATGAGGATTCGGCACCGGATAAGGACGCCGGAAATCCAGATTGCTCCCGTTTTGGGAGGGCGGGATTTCGTGTTCTGCCCCACCAAAATTGCAGACATTAGACCCGATACAAGCCTCAGAGATTGCGGGATTTGCGTTCCTCGTCTTGGGTACTGTACTGGATCGGCAGGCGTGAATAGCCCGCGCTAAAATTCGAGCGCAGTCGTTGCGGTTGCCCTAGGAAGTCAATTGTCGGGAACCGTGCGAACACCAGCGGCATCAGCGTTCGCAATTGCAGTCGTGCCAACGCGGCACCAAGGCAAAAGTGATTGCCTGCGCCGAGGGCAACGTGATCGTTCGGTTCGCGACTGATGTCGAAACGGTTGGGGCATTCGAAAACCTCTTCGTCGCGGTTTGCCGAGGGGTATACAAGAAAAACTCGTTGTCCGCTACGGATCCGCTGACCTCGCAGCATCGTGTCGCGCGTGACGAATCTACTGAAGAACACGATCGGCGAAGTCCATCGGAGAACCTCTTCTACCGCCTTGTCGAGTAGTGATGGATTCTTCGAAAGTGTTCGCAACTGGTCGCGGTGCTCAAGCATCGCAACAATACCTCCTGAAAGAGCATTGCAGGTCGTTTCGTGCCCGGCGCCTACCAAAAGTAAGCAAAACCACATGACTTCTGATTCGGTAAGTTGACCTTGCTTTTTCAGCACCACGAGTTCACTAATAATATCCTCTCGCGGTTCTCGTTGGCGCATAGTGAAAAGTTTCCACAGATATCGACTCAGCTCCTCGAGCGCGAGGTCCGATGCCATACGATGTTCTGACTCATCCCTGCCGGGATCTGACGAGTAGTCAGGTGCTCGGTCGGCGGTCCATTTTGCGAGCAGCGGCCAGTCATCTTGGGGGATGCCCATCACCGTACCAAGTACCGCGAGCGGTACACGCATCGCAAAGTCCTGCACGAAATCCGCCGAGCCCGCGTGGGCGATCTGCTCAAGAACTCGATTGCCGAGGCCTCGAACCGTCGGCTCCCATCGACTCACGGCACGAGGTGTGAACGCACTGCTGAAGATGCGCCGCATTTTTGTGTGGTCGGGTGGATCTAAGAGGTTTAGCGCTCGCCTCGCGGCTTCGGGCCGTAGGCATGCATTTGCAGGAACAATTGAGTCGCTAGGACAGGGTGGACCGACCCCGCGCTGCGACACAAAAGTTTTTGAATCGTGAGATACCAGGATCACGTCAGCGTGTTTTGTGACTAGCCAGAAGCCGGCTTGGCCTTGCTTCTCATGCCAGTAGACCGGCGCATGCAAGCGAAGCGCGTGCCACACCTGGTGAGGATCCTGACTCGCGAAAAAATCTAAATCCATGAAATCGAAGGGAGGGATCTGGCCTTCCTGACTCTTCACAGGCTTGCTCGCAATGTGAAGATTTCTCCGAGAACTGGGTAGGGTGCAACCGGGGATTCACCGAGCTCTAGCTCATCGGCAAACTGGAGAAGAATGTCGTGTGAATCGAGCACGCTTTCCGGCCACTCGATGTGTAAGAGATTAATCCCTGGTGCTAGAGCAGATGCGGGAATGGTTACTTCTACGCGATTCCAGGCGCCCGAGGCCGGTAGCCGAGCAACTGTCTGTTTCTTACACTTGATCTGCACGACAGAACATGCCTCAGCATCAGGCGTCCGGTAGCTGACATCGAGAACAACTGAATCTTTTCCGTTCAAAACCACCACGAACGAGGAAACTGATCGACGGGTGCGGTAGTATCCGCATGGCTCAAGCGTACTCTCGTCCATGGCAACCAACTGGCGATACGAAGGAGAAAGGAGGTCGACTGCTTTGGTGCTCACTGTATGGCGCGCTACTACTTCGCTCATGTGTCCAAAATACTGAGACTGTGTCGTGATCAGTTTCACTAGATGGAGGTCCAACGGGCCGCGACTTATCCCACTAGGACCGAAGTACCGCTCGAGTTGACGATCCCACAGATGCCCCCCTGCCAACGCGTGCGGGACACCTCCAAGCCGATGGCAAGCGTAAAGACGCATGACCGCCTCTATTTCGGGAGAACTTTCGAGCGCCTTTCGGATATGACGCAGTATTGTCTCTTCCGGCTGAGCATGCGCCGAATTGTGTGCGGCAGCGAGGAATTGGGCGCGAGCTTCAACGGGGTCGGGAATTCCAAATGTCTCTGCCGCAAGGTCGTGCCAGTTTGCGGAGACGCCGAACGAATTTCGGAGGATGGCTTCGGCGATGGAGGCGCACGCTACGCGCAAACCCTGTTGACTGTGATGACAATAATCGAGGAAAAGGTCCCGCGATGCGAGTCGCGTTCCGCAGTAGTCAGCGAACCGGTCGGGTAGGTCGACAACGGTAAAACCTTGTGTCTTGTCGCTTTTTCGTAGTTCAGAGTAGGTGACTCGATGACAGCGTGGGCTCTTCTGCCAAAGCTCGGCGTCACGAGCTTCTTCTAATAGTGCGCGGGCAGACGCTGGTTCTTCTGGCAAGATGAGGACAGCCTTGGTATAAAGTCCAAAGCTGCCCAGGCCTCCATCGAGGGAGATGATCTTGTCCGCAAGAGCCGCGATGCGAGAGCGATCGCCCGCCGCCTGCGCATCTAGCAACAGTCGTCGCGTTTCGGCCCAGCAAGCTCGCCCCTCGCGAGAAAGCGGCGGTGGTTCGGCCAGCGCATCTTGCCAACCCAGGAGGTTAAATTCGGGAACGACCAACACGGCGTGAGCGCCTATTGCACGCACGATCGAACCGGCCTCCTCGACGAAAGCCCGGACGCGTCGTCGAAGGAGCGCTTCTAGGTAAGCCCTCAACTCGAGGGCCCCTGCGCCCGAGCGGATGACCGCGACCACGCCAGCAGTGTCGGCCCACGGGATGCCTTCGAAGGGAAACCAATTGTTTCCCGCCCAGATCACGATCGTCCGGGGCCGAAGTACGGCCACCCCTCGCATTAACGTGAGAACCTCATCCATCGAGGCATTTGTTCGCGCAAAATCCAAGATTTGGAACGGTGTGTCGGTAAGCACCGCTCCAAGAAGACGCTTCAAGCCCTCGGCGGGTGTGAACTCCGGATCGTAGAGGTATCCTCTCGCAGTGGATTCGCCCAGGACGACGATTGTATGTCGGCCGGGGAACAGTTCGATTTCCTGGAGATCTGCCCAGAAATGGGGCGACTCACCTGCGGCACGGCTACGGGTCAGCCTCATCCCGCTGCGGATCCAACACCCGATTCGTTGTCCGTTCTGCTTCGGCACTTCCTCACACCAACGTGTAAACGTGCTCGGGAACCACGAGGGGTCGGGAAACGTAGGAACGTCGGACTGCCTCAATGAGCCGAAAAGGCACGCGGCTGCGCTCGATCATAAAGGTCTCCAGGACGAGGATGGCGATCTCCGATCGCAAGAAGCATATTAGAGCGTCCTCTGGTGTACAGACAATCGGCTCGTCATTCATGTTGAATGACGTATTGAGCAGGGCTGGGCAGCCGGTAAGCCTATCAAATGCACCCAGGAGTCTCGCGAATGGATGGCGACTTGTCCGATCGACGGTCTGCACGCGGGCGGACCCATCAACGTGAGTGACTGCGGGCAGAGCTGCGCTCGGTCGCACGCCGCACGTCTCAACCATGAACGGTGATGGGTGCGCCAATTCAAAGAACAGGTGCGCACGGTCATACAGTACCGCCGGCCCGAACGGACGGAAGGATTCGCGACGCTTTACAATCGTGTTGATGCGATCTCGCACATGGGGCGACCGCGGATCCGCCAGTATCGACCGCCCACCAAGCGCCCGTGGTCCGAACTCCATCCTGCCTTGGAACCAACCGACGATGTGTCCAGACGCAAGATGCAAGGCCGTTCGTTCGATTAGCTCATCTCTGTCCTCTGCAAACTCGTCGTACGGAATAGGGGTTGAGCATAGAAGTTCCCAGATCGCGTCGCGTTCACAAGTTGGCCCGAGAAATGCGTCGTGGAACCTTATATCGAGCGTCGTTTCAGGGCAAAGCTTAATGTGCGCGAGTGCCGCTGCTCCGATCGCGCCACCGGCATCATCAGCAGCAGGCTGTACGAAGATTTCCGCAAAAGGACCATCCCGGTGGACACGACCGTTTGCGACACAATTCAGCGCGACGCCGCCGGCGAGGCACAGACGGTCGGAGTTTGTGCGCTTGTGAAGATACCGGACCTTTTGAATGAGAACTTCCTCGAGCAGTGCTTGAACACTACTCGCGAGATTCGCGTGGAACTCGTTAAGCTTTTCATCAGGTTGCCGACGAGGGTGCTCGAGTAGTGTTTCGAGCGCCTTCGAATACATACGATCATGGACTCTAAAATCGAAATAGCGCATGTCCAATCTGAACTGGGCATCGTCGTCAGACGAAATTAGGCGACGCAGTTTATCGAGCAGAGTGGGTCTGCCGAGCGCAGCGAGGCCCATCACCTTATATTCGCCGTCGTTAACTGAAAATCCGAGGTACGCAGTAACTGTACTGTACAAGAGTCCCAAAGAGTGCGGATACCGCACCTCTTCCAATAGCTCTAGTCCCTTAGGTCCGGCGCGCCAGTAACCAGTAGAAGTCCATTCGCCGACGCCATCTATAGTGAGTACCGCCGCGCTGTCGAATCCGGATGGATAGAAAGCGCTGGCGGCGTGGGATAGGTGATGCCTGAAGCAGTGGATCTCTCCCTCGTAGCCCAATCGACGTCGGAGCCGTTGCACTGGCTTAAGGTCCGCGACTACTGCTTCCGTACCGAGTGGGGTCTGTTTATCCAGGTTTATCCGCTGTGCCTTAAGAGCCGGGTCTTCGTAGTACGCAATGCAGTCTACGTCGGTTACATCTAGACCTGCATGCGCTAGGCATGCACGGAATGCGTATGCTGGCGTGGAGGGGTCATGTTTGATCCTAGTTAGCCGTTCCTCTTGAATCGCCGCCACTAGCTTGCCGTGACGGACTAAACAGCACGCTGCGTCATGAAAGTTAGCAGACACGCCGACGATGGTCGGACCGCCCCTCACAGCGGGGCTCCAGCCGGCAACGCGAGGGACAAATAGGCGTCACCATCGCGTGCGAGCAGACCGCGCGCGACCAAATCCTGCAGGGCATCGGCGACATCCTCGGTCGAGAAATCACCACTAAGCGTGGAGTGCATCTGCCGTAACGAACTGGGACGCTCGGAACACAACTCGTAGAAGTTCGCGATCGGACCTCGCAGCGTATAGCTCGCTGTCTGGCTGCGAAACCTTGAGTCTTCAATAACAACGATGCCCGGCGCGAACCGGAATGTGAGTTTCGGTTTGGGGGCCTCGTCCCAGCGCCGACGCCACTCGTCAACTGCCTTCCGCAAAACTTCGTGTGCCAGTCGAGGTAGTTGCGTCTCGAATTCGTAGTCGAAGTAGTAAGCGACCGCATCAAGATCAATTTGAGGCGGAAAAACGAAACGATAACTTGCCTCGGCCCGCGTGAAAGTTACAGGGAAGCGCCCGCGATCACGGAAAATGGGACTGAACCGGTGCATCTGCACTGGACCAACATTCGCCGGGGGTGGAAGATGGTGAAGATGTCGAACAGTCTCAGCCATCTCAAAATACATGTCTTCTTTCTCACCCGGGAAGCCCCAGATCAGATTCCAATCGACCGAGAATCCATAGTATCGGCTCCAACGCAGGAAGTTGATGTTCTGGATGCCGGTTACCCCTTTGTCCATAAGCGAGAGCACCTTGCTATTCAGTGACTCGACACCGGGCTGAATGCGGCTTACCCCACCCTGCCGCAGTATCCGGAGCTGATCGCGCCCGAGGTTCGACTTCACCTCGAAAAAGAGATCAAACCCAAGCTGCGAACCAGCTAGGCGTGGGAATAGGTTCTTTAGATGACCGAGATCCACAATGGCGTCGGTCGTCAGGAAGCGAAACGTTCCGTGCTTAGTCGCTAACTCATTGAGCTCGGCAAGGATACGATCCGCACTCTTGGTGCGAAACTTCATGGTTATCGGGTCCAGGCCGCAAAATGTACAGTGGTGTTTCGCTCCCCACCAGCAGCCGCGGGACGCTTCGATCGGCAACTCAATCTTCGTCCGCCCGCCAGAGGACAACAATCCCAGGCTCTCAGCGCGCTCGAAAAAATCCGCGTAGTCAGGGGTCGGGAGTCGGTCGAGCTCGGTCATGAGCGGCGGGCTCGGCATATTTGGGCACGAGCGCCCAACGATATTTGGAATACCCGAAGGTTCTCGCCCCTCGGAAACAGCGGCGAGAAACTTCGGGAAGCTGTCATCAGCCTCGCCGATCGCGACGTAATCAATGCAATCGATCTTTCTCAGTAGTTCGAGGCCCATTTCTCCTTGGAAGTTTGCTCCCCCGAAAATCGTGATCACACGCGGCGCGACTGCCTTAAGGTAACGAGCAAGTGCGACCGACGGCAGCGTTTGTTGAAATACAGAACTGAACCCGACCACGTCATATGTGGCTAGGCTGCACTCTTGTACTAGACGACTGATGAGTGCCGGTGCGAAACGATGGCGAATCTCCTTGAGCTGTGCCACGGAAAGTCCGAGCCGTAATTCGAGGCGCGGAAGGTCGATCGCACCTATCAGCTCATCACCGGGATCCGGAGGTGAGTCCCCGAATGCGGCGATCGAGAAGAGCCACTCTCCGAGCATTGGCAGCGGGAGATGCGCGAACTGTTCGTACGTATCACGGCCCAGGTCCCGCGCAAAATCTAAGTTGAAGTAGAACGAGTCACAATAAAATCCGGCTTGTTTAGCGATGCTTTGAAGAAGGCCCGCTTGGATCGAGGGTGCCATCGTTGACGCAAATGGCATCACAACTAGCGCCACCCTAAAACCCAGATGCGTATCGCCGAGACCAAACGACGGCGAGGGACAGTGTGAGGGTATGTGCGACATCTTTAAACGGTCCAAAATACTTCGTAGGGTTCATCATTCTCGGCCGCCCGAGTCGCATATAGACCGTGGATCGGAGCGGGGATACCGTGAGACGCGCGGTAATCCATCACGGCGGACCTACAACCTTCGAGATGCCAATCATCGATAATCACGCGCCCGCCCGGACTTACCTTAGGATACAGAAGCTCGAGCGCGTCCCTAGTTGAGGCGTATGTATCGACGTCGATTCGCAGGAGTGCGATTCGTCCGATCTCTGCGTTAGGGATCGCATCGCGTAACGGGCCGCAAACGAACCGGATCCGATCGTCCAGCAGCCCATAGCGACGAATGTTGTCCCGAACCTGATCGAGCGGAGCAATCCAGCGATCTGTCCAGTCGTCGACTGGATCGTGTACGGTGCTGGGGTGAGCACCCCGGGGAATTCCGGAGAATGTGTCCGCAGCCCAGAGCCGAACGCCTGCGACGTCATAGGCGCGCAGCACACCAGCGAGGAAAATGACCACCCCTCCTTGCCAGACCCCTGCTTCCAAGAAGTCGCCCGCGATTCCGCAGTCCAGGACGTGCTCGGTAAGCCTATGGAGGTTCGCAAGCTGCGCCAACCTGACCCCGGTGTGTGGGCGCACAGTCTCCGGGATATTCCACCCATGCGCGTCGTACAGCTCGTCTCGAATAGGGTAGGTCGATTCGTCCAGTACGCCGCCAAGATAGAGATAGTTGCACACTGCCCGCGCCAGGAGATCCAGATAGTCGCGACGGGGATCTGAGTTTAGCTGGTTAAGGCGTGGTGCGGCCGTCGCAAGATTTGTCATGACGCACAGTCCAAAACGCGCGGGTCCCCGGCGCTACAACCCGCGGCAGTGACCTCCGGCCGGATCACTTCGAGTGCTACGATGAGTTCGAAAATCCGTGGAAGGTCCTCGCAGATTTCGGGATGCTGTTTAGCAAGCGTCGCCTGACTAATCTGCAAACTTTGATCCACTGCTTCTAATACCGGTATCCACGCGGCTGGTACCCGTGCTTCACGAGTCCGGCTTAGATCGCCCTGGTGCAGTGATGCTATTAGGTCGACGTGAGTGTCTCCCACTGGGTAAATACCCAAAGTACAAAGTGGATTTCGGCGGAAAGTCGTGTGGACATTCCCCGACCGGTTCGTGGGCTCAATAACATGCGGCAAGAACTCGGCTGGGTCGACCTTGTCCAGAAAGGTAGCGAGCTGGCAACAGAGCTGCCCGAGGCGCAGATGCGCGGTCTTCCACGATTTGGCATCGTACGGATAAACGGCGTTCTCCCGCCATTCAATGTGCCGGAGTAGCATTGTGCGTAGCGATGAGAGGACCACGTCGGCCCACGTGTACGCCGGAAACCCAAGAAGAAGCGAGATCGAATCGGCAGCGGTCTCGACCTCGTGCCAGAAGCCGCGCGGTACATACAGCAACGCGCCTGGCGTGACTGTCACACGCTCTGCGTTGTTTCCTATCGCGGCGGGGAAGGGTCTCTTGCCATAAAGCCAAATGTCTTCAAGGTAGGGTCGTGCAGCGCGCATGCTATAGTTGACGGTTGGTAGCGGCGCGTGACTGTTCTCGATGATCCGCCAGCTTTTTGTACCACGCAGTTGCACGGTGAAGTTTTCGATATGGTCAAAGTGACAACCGCTAACATTGCCATTCTTCGAGATGAATAGGCTTGATAGGAAATTGAGCGGCGGTCGATTTAGCGACCTTGCAAGCTCCTCATGCCAGCGTTCGACGGTAGGCGTCTTCACGTCCGGCAAGAAGACGGTCATGCCCGCCTCGTAGAACTTGAGAGCGTCCGACGGGGACATATCCACAGCCTGAGTGTGACCTTCTAAATCCTCCAACCAGACTGATGCGACATTCCCCTGATGCCCACGAATGATGGCTGCTGGGTCAAAATTGGCGAGCTCTTTCTGAAGTAGATGGAAGTCTTCTTCTGAGATGCGGCTCAGGAAAATCCTGCGCGTCCAATGCTCACCGAGGAACTTCTCTAGCTGGTGCTGATCGAGCACGATTCCCCCACGATTTGCAAGGCTCCGATCGCGACGAGCTTCTTTGCTACAGTGGCGATCTCGTCCCAGACGTTTATCGTCTGCGGCGCCAAGTCAGCGATACGAAACGGCCGGCGCTTCGACAGCGCTGTAAGGAACTGCTCGGTCCAGTCTCGCATGGGAAAGCGAATAACTTGCCCGTGAGCAGCTAGCATGAGGTTGCCGTCCGACACAGCCCAATAAGCAGGGAAAATCGGGTCCCCTTGGAGTATCGTCCCAGTGGCGTCAACAGTGGTGATGGCAGTATTAGAAGAACGTCTGGCCACAGTCCAGAAACCCTGCGCTGACATCCGGCTCAACCATAGAGCCTTCACGGAGTCCTCAATGGCGTCCTGTGCCGCGTGGGTTAGCGTTCGAAGTGCCTGCATGAGCTCATTAGGGGGGTGAACCAAACCGCTTTCGCAGATATTTCGGAAGGGGTAACCGCTGTGCCAATCAGCTTCCGATAACGACTCCTCGACTACTTTGTGAAGCAAGTCGACAGCCTCGCCGCGCGGCTCAGAGTGAAGATCGAAGGTGAGGTGCAGACTAATGTGAACGGAGTCGCCGTCCGTCTCTCCCACGTGCCAGTAGGTCGATGGCCAGTACAGGACATCACCGTGTTCCCCAGACAGCGGAATGCCCGTCTCTTGGAAAGGCAGGTAATTGAAGTCGTACAGATTGAGCTGCCGATGCTTCGCGAACGGCTGTTGAGTTCTATCCGCGAAGACTTCAAACGGCCAGACTCGCAATGTTTTCTTGCCGCGGATCATGAACGTGAACACCGAGTTCGGATCCTTGTGCACTGCAAACGGGCTTACGGCGTAACGGGCGAGCATAACGTGCGACGAGACTGTTCCGGCCGGCAACATCCCGAGGTGCTCGAAGAGATTTCGAGCGAAAAGCCGCATGTGGAAACAGAGGCGCGGTGAAAATTCCTGGAAATTGTTTACCAGCAGAGCGAACGGCTGGTTCCCCAGTGACGTTTCCATGCGCGCCAAGTAATCCCCTAAGGAGTCAGAACACAGCGGAAGGTAGGGTCCGGGGTCGATGATCACCGCGTTCGCTAGATGAAAGCTAACGTCCCGATGATCTCGTATGCTTCCCGCCCGAAGCTCGTCGGCCGCACACATGAGGCCTTCGAAGACAGCCGACTCATTGCACAAACCTGAATCGGGATCTCGAAATGAGATAGGTTTCCTCTCCCAGTTCTCCGCGATAAAATCGCGCCATGTCGGGAACGGGTACTGCTGCATGCTACCTAGCTCAAGGCCCAGACCGCGATCAGCGGTTTGGCCACATGCGGTTCACGGAGCGCGCCGGTCGTGAGAGATCGACCTCCCTGATCTCAATTTCAACCGACCCAAGCTTGTTCTTGTCGGCTGACGCAGAATTCGGGATAGGTTTTGCGTTGGAGCGGTCACCTTCTTGGGATACGATCGTTTCTTTCATAGTTCTCTCCTCGTGATCTACCAGCAAGCGACATTCAGGATTTCTTTGAGGTCTCTCAGCTTGGCCAATGCGGTTTCAAGAGCAATCTTTTGTGACGAACTACATGACGGCCCGGTCGAAAAGATTGGTCCGGTTTGCTGATTCTCAGCGAGCGTGAGTGTCTCGATCCGATTCTTATAGAGTCGAGCCGACCACTCGAACTTCCGTGGCGCCTCTTGGGTAGCGGAAGAGGTGCAATCGTACCCCTTGGGGCCATCCTTGACCACGCGAAGGCCCACTGTCTGCACCTCTTTCAGAACATCGTCGGCATCGCGGTTGGCGGTCCCGGTAGGAGACTCCCAGTAAGTCTTTACCGCATCTCCGTTGATAGTCCCACTCCCCGGCTTGAAGGAACATGACGACTGACGATAGGTCTTTTTGCCATCAGCCACACCAGTGCACGTCGATCCTTTTCCAATCGTGAGCACTGTTTCGACCTGTCCCTTCGAGTCTATGAAAGTCACTTCGCTATCCTGATCGTACGCGATGGTGACTGGGGCTGCTTCACCTTTCGGGCGGGAGTGATTCGAACAGCCTGCTCCCCCACACACAATTCCCGCGCAAAGAACGCAGCCAGTAACAATTCGGCCATATCCTTTTGTTTTCATACGAGTCATCTCCTGCGCGGCGGTCGCTTGGATCGGCGGCAACCGTCTAGGCGGGAAATCGTAGCACAGGTTTGAGCGTTGTCAACTATTTCGAGGCAAATTATTGGACTTCGGCGCTGTACTAAGATCGCGGGCCACCGGCTAACTGCACTTCTTGTTTGACCCGCTTAGGCAAACCTCGGCTACGATATAAATATGGTCGCGAGTGACCCACAGGGCGATCTCTAAGCAGAGTTGCAGTTCAGCTTATTAACTGTCAACCAACCTTGGAGTTTGACGTCGCGACTTGGTGACGAGTGATGTCTCAAATCTGTTGACAAAGGAATACGGCTTTTCGCGCGTGTTACAAAATAATCGTTTTCGTACTTCAGCCAACAACCTGGAGAGAGTAGGCCAATTTAAAAGCTGACGAGCACGTTCAGCATTGACAACGAATGCCTTGGAAGGCAGGATGGTGTGCGCCTTAGGAGACCGCCGCGCATAACTTGGTCCTCTTTATGTATTGGGATTGTATTGGGCCAACTCTACAGGAGCGATCCTGCAGCGCTCGCGGTACAAACAAGCCAAGAAAATGACTGCAGCAGGCCACTCGGAGAGATCGCTATTATATGCCTTCGTGACAGACGAAGACATGCTTGCAAATGCCGACCAAATACCAGTGTGGCCTGTTCGACATGAGTCTGACCTGCGAGCACTGATAACGATCGTAAGAAGCTTCGGGGGCGCAATTGCTCCTTGTAGTAGACCCATGCCGCGGAGGCTGTCAGGGAAGGGTACAGTAATTGCGCTCGGTCACGATGTCGCCGAGGAAGCGAAACTTTACGCGCACCTGACCCTGCGAGAATGCGTTGTCGCATCCAACTTGCGAGATCTTCCGCGGATGATGCCAGCTTCTGTAGTCGTTACCACAGAAGAGATGGTCACAGAGAAACTGTTGCAGACGCTGTACGAGGAGCTGTCGCAGACAAGTCTGTTAGGTCTCATTTACGCTCCCACGCTTAGACAGCTCCGACAGCAGGTCCTAGTCCGAAGCGCTGCGGCCTACCTGTGCCTCAACGGGCTCGCCTCTTCGCCGCAAGTTCAGCGGGTCGACGTTCTCGTAGGGACTGACATTGGCTACGCAGTCTCGCAGCAGTGGCAGATCCTGGGTAACGAAGCGTCAGCCGCCGAGATTAGGGAGGCTCTGTCCACGGGTGCAGGGGTGCTCTCCCTTGTTTCGCACTCTGACGGAGTCAACTCGCCTTTGAGCAATGGGTCTGTGCTATGCGCCGTGGACGGTGCGCCTCCGGAAGCGCCTGTCAGTGGTGCTCCTGCTTGTGTCGTGACGGGCACGTGTTACCGGCGGCGCGAACCGATAAGTATCGCTCTAGCCTCAGGTGCGCTGGTCTCTCCGAGCGTGATTCAAGCTCGCATACTTGTGGCAGACATTTGCTGGGGCCTCCTACCTCCTCTGGATGTAATTCATCCGGCCTGGGGTCTCGGACGCCGATTCCTCGAAAATCCTTCGATCGGCGCATTCATCACATGTTGGGAGATCATACGAACCAGCCCACACCTAATCGCGCCCATTGCGGATGCAATTGCGAATGGCAAGCCAGTTGGAGAATCCCTGAGCGAGCAGCTAAGCTCGGCACGGTGGAAGAAATTTGGGCGTCGCATGTGCCTGATCGGAGATCCTCGCGTCAGTGTGCCGAAGCCTCTGTCGCCTTTGACGCTGGCTAGCGTCCTTCGACCACTATTACAGAAAGAACGTGCGGCCAAGGCGGGAGCTGTGGAATTCCTCCGAGCCTACATTACGCTGGCACGAAGAAACGTTGGCGGGACCTACGAGGACCGCTCCGAGACTGTTTTGACAGCATTGAGCGCATATCAAGAGGCACTGTGGACGGGCGCGAGTATCGAGAGTGCCCCGGATGCACCAGGACCGAGACTGCGGGAAGCGTTCATGAGTTTCGTGCTGGGCCGTTTCAGCGTTGCATATCCGATATGGCAACAGTTCGCGGACGACTGGGTTGTTCTCGAACCGCGCCGTTGCTATGGATGCCAGCGCTGGGCAGTTGTCACTGAGTTCCGCCTTTGTATTCTTGGGGCATCGGCCCGACGCGTCACGAACTGCCAAAGTTGCGGTACGATTGAGGACGTCCCCGCCGAAACTGACGTAACTTTCTCAGTGTCTGCAGATGGCGAGGTGAACCTCAGAGGCAAGCTGCCTGATGGTCATTGCGCTGGTGGTTTAATGCTCGAGACCTCGATGCCTGACCAGCGACGCATTTTTTCCTGGCCGAGGGATACAAATGGAAACTTATCGCGCTCCTTCCGTGCTCCCCCACCGTGGCCGGAGGGGCCTATTCGCATCAGCGTCTTCATAATTTCTGAAGCCTGTGAGCTGATTTCTCTCGGCAGGCAATGCCGAAGTGAACGTCTGGTATCCGAAACACTGTCCCGAGACGCTAACTCGGAAAACACATGTTGACCTCGAATGAAACCGTCATCCTGCACCAGCAGCAGCTGCTTGCAGCGATGCAAGAGTTCTTTGTGCGACGTGACCAGGTGATCTCGGACAGCGTGCGGCAAGCATTTCTTGCAACACCGCGTCATTTGTTCGTGGATTCTTACAAAACGTTTGCGGCGTCAGATTGGCACGAGGTCAATTCCGATAATATTGGTGGGCATCTGGCGGTACTCTATCGCGACGAAGGACTAGGAATTTTCGACGATGGAGTCAGGGTGTCGACCATATCGCGTCCGGCATTCGCCCTCTACATGCTGCAAATGCTGAATCTCGAACGGGGTATGCGCGTATTCGAGATCGGTGCCGGGAGCGGTTGGAACGCCGCACTCATCGGAAGACTCGTCGGCCCTGAAGGCTTCGTTGAAAGCGTGGAGGTAATTCCCGAACTCGCGGCTCGCGCGCAGCAGTCGGTTTCGCGCGCCGGCCTTTCCAATGTACGTATCCGCTGTGCAGATGGTGCAGACAACTCTGATGGTCGAGACGGCCAGGGACTTTTCGATCGTGTTGTGTTCACGACCGGCGCCTACGACCTACCAGCTATCGTTCATGGAAAAATACGCGAGGGAGGCTTGCTGCAATTCATTTTGAAGTGTCCCGGTGGAGGCGATGTTCTCCTACTGTTACGGCGGCAGTTGAACTCGCTCGTTGCGCTAGACTCGATGCCTTGCGAGTTCGTCCCTATGACAGGACAAGGGCGTAGGGAAGAGAACGAGCCGATGCCAACCGAAAACCTCCTAAATAAAACTGGTCTTCGTGAGAAATTGGTGTTCGCACGGTCCTATTCATATGGCGGCAGACACGCTAACAACTTCATTGAACGGACCTTCCCGATCCGTTCGTTCTTGGCTGCTACCGAACCTAACTTTAGACCATTGCTGGATCCAGAGTGCGGCAGTGCATTCGCCATCCTAAGCGAAAGCAATGACTGGTTGATCATCGCCCGAAACCGGCAGGCGGTTTGTTATGGCACAAGCACGGGTTGGGATTACTTCATGCATCTGATGCACAGATGGGTAGACCTCGGAATGCCAACGATGCTTAGTATGGATCTTGGCGCGTACTTATCCGGACAAGTCCCAACGGTGCTAGGAGAGCGCCAGTGGCTAATGAGACGTCGAGAGACGGACTTCGTTTGGAGCGTCTGAGCTTGCGTTCCACTGGATCCCGCAAAAATGAGGTGCCCGAGGCGGATGTACTCGGCCAACTACTGCTGCCAGAAGTCTGGAAGGATCCGTATCCTTTTTACTCAGAGCTTCGAGCTCGCGGAGTCGTTCGACACGTCGGGTCGATGCCGGGCATAGTGTTCACACGACATGCGGACGTAGCCGCGTTGTTACGGGACCCGCGTCTCTCGAATCATTTCCCCATTAAGTATGGTCGTTCCAGGACCCTCGACGCAGAAGAGGAGCGCATACATATGAGGGTACTCCAGTTCCTTTCCGGTGGCTGGATGCAGGCTGTTGATGGAAACCTACATGACTGCGTTCGCAGACGATTGAATCCATTGTTTTCGCACGCGAGGGTCGCACACCTTGCAGACCGGATACAGTCGACCTGTTTGCGTTTGGTGATGTCGAATTCCGGGGAATTGATGGACTTTATTTCTGATTTCGCACAACCTCTTCTGGACGACATCCTTTCGATTACCTTTGGACTCACAACTGAAGCGTGCAACCGCGTAAACCGCTTTTCATTAGCCATCGCATCCTTTCTAGGAACGATAAATCCTACTCGAGAGGACCTCATCGGTGTTGACAACGAAATGCATGAGCTGACTAATCTCCTGGTTCCAATCATCGAGACGCGGCGGCAGCGTCCTCGGGATGACGTGATCAGCGCTTTATCCGACTTGAGTTACTTTAAGCTATCGACGGAAGAAGTTGCCAGCCAGTGTTCGTTGACCGTCGCCGCTGGCCTGGAAACAACCATAGGCTTGCTCGGGAACAGTATGCTTGCGTTTCTCAGGCATCCGGCGTTGATCTCCAGAGTTAAATACAACCCAGCACTGATCGACGAAGCTGTGGAGGAATGCCTACGTTACGACAGCCCGAGCCAATGGGTACCTCGGGTAGCTCGTGAAGATTTGCGGATACGTGGTGCTACCGTAGCCGAGGGTGAGTTGGTGTGGTTAGGTCTCGGTTCAGCAAATCGAGATACGGCACAATTCCCTGCAGCTGATTGGTTTCTCATCTCGCGGAAACCCAAGCCGCTGGTCAGCTTTGGCGCCGGAGTGCATTACTGCCTGGGCGCACACCTAGCCCGGCTGGAAGCGCGGATCGCATTGGGCACGGTTCTTGCCAAGCTAGACCATCTGGAACTCGACATCGAAGAAGTGCCATATCGGGCGAACTTTGCCATTCGGAGCCCGCGATCGCTCCCAATACGATTTCGTAACTCTGTGTCTGGATAATTATTCGAGTCTGGGACTGAAGTAAACAGTAGGCAGCTTGTCATCGGCCCGACGGGAGTAAAGCGGTCGCGAAGAACTGTTGGAATAAAGTGCAGTACGAATCTTTTGAGGACGATATTTCGGGTGTTTTATATGGGATCTAAAGCAGACTGTTATTAGCGTCAGCACGCTTCATCGTCCGAATCGCCAAAAGATTCACATAGCTCACGAGATTTGGACATTTTGACTTCGAATCACGAAGAACGATCCGGTGTCCCTTCTTCACGAAGTGGATGTCCCATGTTGATAACATCCCAAGTAGTCGACCCACTTGAGATTGACGCCAACCGCTTTGCAGCGGAACTTTTAATGCCGCTAACGATGATTCAGCAGGATGTTACTCGTTATCCATGACATAGAGGATGCACAAGGGTTCAGAGTATTGGGCTATCAATAGCCAGTAGGTACTCAGGCACTGGCTTTGCGGTTAGGAAATCTCAAACTCTTTCTACATGAGGAAACGCCATCGTATCATGATTTTACGACAGCAACGGTCGCCGGGGGCTTCGCTCCTGTCGCCTCCGTGACGGCATGGCAATTATCACGTCGTGGTTTCAGTCCTTCGATGATCCGCCCACGCAATGCCATCTAGCCGCGTCTCTCGATTGGCTTCCGCGTTCTGCGGGCTGACACGGCACAGCTGCTCTCAGTCAGGTTTGCCGATAGATTAAAGCTATTGATAGTCAATTACAAAGACCCTGACCCAATGCAAAGGCACTTCGCGGGCCCTTTCCCAATACCACTCAAAATCCGCGACACGGATCTACTGAATAATCTCAAAGCCGGGGTTAGATACACGAGCAGGGGGAGTGCAAGCGTAAGTGCCGCTAAGTAAATTACCGAGGCACGATGTACTCTCTTTGAACAACGGTCGCCCGTGCCCTAACACTTCTTCAGCGGCCGGTTCTTCGCCCGAAAACCTGTTGCATCGCGGCCTGCAATGGGAGTATAAAAGCGCTCTGAGCCGAAAAGCTGCGGATATTTGGACGGCTCCTCCTCCCTTTTCGCAAGCATTCGGCGTTGCTGCTGTAGGGTGCTACACCGTTTGTGAGTTCCGATAGACCGGGTGGAAGCGCAGCCGCATCGAGTTAAAATGAACGTCCTGCTCATCAGTCCGCACCTGAGTCCTGTGGACTTCGAGCACCACGGACGATTGGAATTCCCGAGGTCACTGGCGGTGTTGGCCTCGGCTCTTCGATTCGCTGGACACGATGCAGCGATTCTCGACATGCCTGCCCTCGATCTCTGGGCCCCTAACCTCCCCGCGATCCTGCGCGACCGACGTCCAGAACTGGTTGGCCTTCCTGTGCACGGCTCGCCGGCCATGCCCATTGCCGCTCGACACTTTCGGTATATCAAAGAGGCGCTGCCCGGGGTACCAGTTGTCGTTGGGGGCTTGGTGCCGTCGATTCTCGGCACTGAGCTATTCAAAACTCTGCCGGAGCCCGACTTCCTGGTGCTGAACGACGGCGAGCAGACCCTAGTCGAGCTCGCCGACGCCCTCGAAAATGGCGCAGACTTACGAGGAATCCCGGGTCTGATCAGTCGCATCGGCGACCGGCTGTTCGAGGGGCCACAACGGCCACTCGCCAGGGAACTGGACCGCTTCGGCATGCCTTCTTATGACCTCTTGCCGATGGATCGCTATCGTGAGGAGGGCGCCCCGGTATGGCTGGAGACTAAGCGCGGCTGCCCCTATCGGTGTCGGTTCTGCAGCGTTAACACCCCGTCATCCTACGGAGTTGTGCGGTTCCGAAATCCGGAGACGTGCGTGGACGAGATCGAGCACGTCGTGAAGCGCTACGGCATCACATCTTTCGCGATCGCCGACGACACTTTCAACCTCAAACAGCGCTATGCCAATCGATTCTGCGATGAGATCCTGCGCCGCGGGCTCCGCATCCGCTGGAACATCGATACTCGAGCCGACTGCCTCACCCGCGATGGCCTGGACCTTATGTGTCGCGCCGGCTGCCAAAACGTGATGATGGGGGTCGAGGTGGGATCGGAAGAGGGGCTGCTATCGATCCAGAAGGGCGTCACCCGGCAGCGGCTCGTCGAAGCCTTTCATATGGTTCGCGCGGCCGGGATGCGCCCGACGGCGCTCCTCATCACTGGGCTTCCTGGTGTCAATCACGTTGACTTCGCGGAGACCGCACGCTTCATTCAAGAAGCAGATCCATTCTTGTGCAACATCTTCGTGTTTCATCCAATTCCTGGAGCCGATTACTTCCATCGGCCCGATACGTATGGACTTAACTTCGCCATTAACAAGGTGGATGATTGGCGCAAGCTCCACTACTTTACGGAGCCTATCTGCAACACGCAACAGCTCACCAGGCGGGAGATCATCGAACACTACGTACAACTGAATTACGCATCGAGATCGTACTTCGACAAGACCGCGCGCCCGGAGGCCCTCGAGTTCATCGCACGCGGTCCCTATCCAAGGATGCGTGAGCAGGTCGTTCCTGTCAAAGTGGCTACGGACTACATCTACTATCTTCCGGATGGGCCGACGTCGAAAGACGCTTACAACGTCTACGCTAATGTCTTCCAAATGACGCGATTCCAGTACGAAGTGCTGCTATTCTGCAACGGTCAGCATTCGCTCGACGAGATCGTGGATCGAATTTCCAGGCTGTTCGGGCTGGAGCCCAATACGGCGCGGAAGTTGGTGCTTCACAATCTTGAGCGCTTCACGGAGCGGAGAATCCTCGATCCCTCGTGGGAACGGCCGCCGGACTCCCAGCCGAAAGGAATCCCTGAGGTTGCAATCGGCCCTGCTCACATCGTTAGCGACCGACTTACGAATGGAGGTGCAATGTCATGAAGCAGCAAGAAAAGGGACTGAACGCTCTCGAGACGGGCGAGAAGATTGCCCGACTCAAGAAGCTCGTGCTCGAGTTGCAGCGGGAAATCCCGCCCGATACCAAAGAAATGGTGCGGATTGCCGAGCTTGCGGCGGAGCTTAACAAGCAGATCGTCGATCTCGACGTGCGCGTTGCCCCGAAGCTTATTGGTAAGGAGGCGGCACTGCTTCCGGTGATGTACTAGGTACTCAATCAACAGGAAGCGGCTGAAGCAAATCAGGCCTTCGCTTAGCTGCGTTCAGTCGTGCCCGACGCCGCGCGGCTGGGTTTGGCGGACGCGGTCACGACGACTAGTCGTGCTCGAAGGGTTCTGCCTCGATGAGTGTTGCCGCATATTTCGTTTACCTCGACATCAGGCTGAAGGACTATCTGGGGGCTCGCTATCACCTTGGGGCTGCGTATATTAGGGCCTTCCTCGCACAGCATGGTATTCGCAGCGAGCAGTATCTCGCTCCGTCCACCAGGCACCTCGACGACATTGCCGATGAGCTCGCTGGGAAGTCGCCGGCGTTCGTCGGCTTCACCGTCTTCGATCGGAACTTCCATCTGGTTCGCCTCTTGGCGCAGAAAGTCAGGGAGAGGCTTCCCGACGCGCTTATCGTTGCCGGGGGGCCGACCGCGACCTTCTCCTACGAGCTACTTCTGCAGCGCTGCCCGGCGTTCGACCTCTGCGTCCTGCATCACGGGGAGCAGCCCTGCCTTGCGCTCCTGCAGCCGTTACTCTCCGGACGCGCACCTGTGTTTGCCGAGATCCCCCAGCTTGCGATTCGCAGCGCCAGCGGAGTAGCACTGACCGGCCCGGGGCGCGTCGAGCACGGCCGGAACCGAGACGGCGCTCTGGACCGGTTCCCCTCACCCTATCTTTCCGGGTCCATTCCCTTCGAGTTCGGTTGCCACGTCGGCGTGGTAACTTCGCGGGGTTGTCCATTCCACTGCAGCTTCTGCAACTTTTCGGCGATGTCAACGCGCGTCGTCGAATACCACAGCATCGAGCGGACCGTGGAGGAGCTAAAAGCGCTCGATCAGTCACTTGCACACCACGGGGTCGTAACCCGTCTCGAGATTCTCGACGATTTGTTCACGGTCAATCGCAAGCGCACCCTAACTTTGTGTGCGGCGATCGAGGCGGCGAGGCTCCAGCATCTCGCCCTTTGGTGCGAGACTCGGGCGGATCTGGTGGACGAGGAAGTGCTCGAGCACTTGGCTCGCGCCGGAGTCAGGGAGATGAACTTCGGGCTAGAGTCAATCGATCCCCAGGTGCTAAGCGCAATCCACAAGGTCCGCGGCGGAACCGCGCGGCACGCGGATTTCTTACAGTACGTGCGGCGTGCCGTTTTGGCCGCCCGCGCAGTCGGCGTCGCGCCGTTCGTTAGCCTGATCTTTGGGCTACCGATGGAGACGCCTGCGGTCGCTCGGCGCACTCTCGATTTCATCGAATCTCTTCCCCTGGAGGGATACTCCCATAATTTTCTGCATGTCGAGCCGGGGACGGAGCTATGGCACACCCACTCCCACTACGGCATTTCGGTGAGCGAGGGCCCGCAGATCCTTCCTTATCGCACGACTCACGCCTACGACGTGTACCGCGAAGTCCCCGTGAGACCTCACCGCATGAGCCTAGAACGAATGACGCGCAGCGCACACGCATTGCGCTTCGCCGAACGCCTGAGCGGCGACATTCAGCAGCGCTCGGACGGCGAACCCTTGAGCTTCGCCTGCCTCTCCGGCGCGGTTGAGCCCCGCAACCTCGAAGCTCGTTGGTGGAGCTCAGCTGTGGGTCCCGCGACGGCTATCGCTTTGCTGACCGGACTCCTCAGGCCCGGCGAGTACGATGATTGGCTCTCAGCCGCCGCTCGCTTCGGCCTGCCGCTCTTCCGTATCGACGTCGCCCAGCAAGACGAGGCGGGTTGGGTTCTGGCCGACGACGGACCCGCATTGCAAGCAGCGGCGGAGTATCGCCTGCGCCGGATAACCTCGGGAAATCAGGGCGACCTCAATCCCGAGGAAGAGGATTCCGTCCTGGTATTCCGCGAGCTTTCGACCGATGCAACCCCGGAGCGCGCCGCAGACTGGGTCCGCAGCCGCGCCGAGCAGGATGCACACTCCTTGAGCGAGGTCACACTCGAGCTCTCGTGTCGCTGGACTTGCCGCGCCTGTCCCGCAGCGACCTACTCGGCCGCCTGGATCGACGAACGGGGCGTGCGTCCATGCCCACCGGCTCCGCCGCAGCAACCCCGGCAACTGAAAGACCTTGCTGCGCACGAAGCGACTGCTTACGCGGAGGAGATGCGTCGGCGGGGATGCGCCACGTGCGAGGTGCGACAGACGTGTCCCAAGTGCCTGCATACTGCTCCCCTCGAGCCGGCCGAATACTGTCTCATCCAAAGGCGGGGCAGGATGCTGGAATCCGCCCTCTTGTTGGAAATCGCTCGCCTGCTCGATCGGTCAACGCGGAACCAAGACTCTCTCCCCGGCGGTGGTCTCCGCATTGAGCGCGTACTTGCCCGCGACATTGGCCTTGCCGGGGCCTGGCAAACCACAACGACGCTGGTCATGGCACGGCGGGATACCACTTGGATCCTCTATGACGCCGAGAGTGCTCGGCTGTGGCAAATTCCCGAGGCTCTGAGCCTCCTGCTCGAGGTGGCGGGCCGCGGTGAGCTTCACGACGTCCCCCATGTCGACGCGCTGTGTCGGAGCCTTGAGCGTCTGGGCCTCGTGCGAAGCGCAAGTGGTCGCGCCAACGGCTGCAAAGAAGACGGAGGCCAGCCAATCGCGGAACATGGGGCCATGGAGATGCCTGGTCCGTCGTGCGCCTGAGGAGCTCGATCCTTATGACACTCCAGGTTCGGCTCATCGTCACGCCGTT
>Ga0070698_100001262_pt1 | contig 28260 bp, 28 predicted proteins | sample KBSK1502metaG_FD_65477 | JGI IMG/M metagenome (GOLD analysis project Ga0070698, IMG submission 65477) | Corn, switchgrass and miscanthus rhizosphere microbial communities from Kellogg Biological Station, Michigan, USA - KBS K1-50-2 metaG | ecosystem: Host-associated > Plants > Roots >...
AGGCGAGCTGCCTTCGGAGTCTTGTGCGTCTCCTCATGCGCCTTCACCTCGCCGACATGCCGGGTCGTCGGCTTGGTGAGGACGTCCTTCAGCTTGTCCACCTGCTCCTTGTAGTAGCCGCTGGCCTCGTTCGCAAGCAGCGCCTCCTTCGACTCCCACAAGCTCAGGAAGACGGCCTCCCCCTTGGGGTCGAGGCAAAAGCTCACGCCTTTGAAGCCCTTCTGCTTTCTCGCAGCGGTGAAGATCGACGCGGCGATCATCTCGGCCTGCTCTCGTTTCTTCGGGTCGATCGTCCCTTCGGTGAATCGCGCATACATCAGTAGCACCTCCACACACGTCCGAGCATGACTATCAGTTCGGATCACGTGACGGCTGACTTTCCGCCAGAGTTGCGGGATGGACCTCGCCGAGCCTACCCCCACTGGCATTCCTTGGCTCGCAAGGCTGGCTGAGTGGAAAACCGACGGTACAGGAACGTCCATCCCATGTAGGGCCCTGGTTTACCAGGAGGCCCCTGGGCCGTCGGTTTCTGACTCCAGTATGCGCCTCTTAGAGCCCTAGCGCCGGTCGAGTTTACGGCCTCGGAAATGGACCTCCGGGCATCACTCGCGCAAGGTGGCACGCGAGAGATCGCGGATCGACACAATTCCGACCAAACTCTCGCCTTCCATCACAGGGAGGTGCCGGAAGTTTCCGGCCAGCATGATTTCCAAGGCTTGTTCAACTGAGACCTCCGGGCGCACCGTGACAGGGTTTCGGGTCATCCATTGGGCAACCGGCTGGCTTGCCGCACCAATGTCGAAGGACAACGTCCGGACGAGATCCCTCTCGGTGAAAATGCCCTCCAGCCGCGCATTCTCCATCACGAGCACCGCACCCACTCGCTGCATCCCCATGACGGTCACCGCCGCTGCAACAGAGGTTGCGGGCTCAACCGTGACCAGCTGGGCGGTCATCACCTCGCGAACGGCGGTCATCTGTGCTTGTTGCCATTATGCGGCGCTTCATGCCAACGTCACACTGGCTGCGTAGGCTTCCCGTATGCGCGGTGTTCGTTGGCGCGTCCTGTTCGGAGTAGCGGTCGTCGGCGGCCTCCTGCTAGCAGTCGGCGTCGCGTACTTCCAGCCGCAGAAGCTGTTCATCAACCAGCGGGTTGACGAAGCAATTCCGGCTGCCACGACCGTTCCAGGGAAGGCCCCACCAGCGTCCACGGCGGCTCCGCCGGAAACCGTGCTCAGCACTTCGAACCTGCAGAGCCTGGAGCATCAAAGCAGTGGCACCGTCGTCTTGATCGAGCTTGTCGGCGGCGGGCGCATCCTGCGCCTGGAAAATCTGGCCACATCCAATGGGCCCGACCTGCACGTCTACTTGTCGACGACGCCGGCCAGCGCTGACTGGCACGGCTACGACCGCGATTATGTCGATCTCGGCGCCCTCAAAGGCAATTTGGGTAACCAGAACTACGCCTTGCCGGACAGCGTGGACCTCGCCCGCTATCGGAGCGCCGTCATCTGGTGCCGCCAATTCAAGGTCGGCTTCGCGGTGGCAACGCTCAGTGGGTAATCAGCTCGACAACCGCCGCGATGTAACGCTGGAGCGTTACGCGAGACACCACTCTTGGACCATGCCATCGACGACCCAAAGGCCCGCGCCCGGCGATCATCTCATCGACTTCGAGCTACCGGACCACAATGGCAGCCGGCGGCGCCTGTCCGACCTGATTGGTGGCGACCCTGCCATCCTCCAGTTCTATCGCGGCTTCTGGTGCCCCAAGGACCAGGCCTCGTTCCGCGCGCTGGTCGAGCTCCAGAACCAGGCCGAGGTCGCGTACACGCGCATGATCTCGGTCAGCGTCGACCCACCCGAGGTCGAGGCCGCCTTCCGAGCCGGCATCGGGGCACGATGGACATTCCTCTCCGACGAGTCCAGGGAGCTGCAAGCGCAACTCGGGCTGCTCGAGACCACGGACACGGTCCATCGTCCCTACGTGCCAACCGTGTTCATGCTGTATCCGGATCTGAAAATCCACAGCGCCTACAACGGGTACTGGTTTTGGGGTCGCCCCACCAACGCCGAACTGGCTGCAGATCTACGAGCGATCACGAGGGCAATCCGATCGGATTGGGAAGTACCAGCCCGGTGACGGTGCCGCCATCGTGACCAAGCCATGGCACTGGTTTGCATTTCGGCCCGAGCCACCGACCGATGCCTTCGCCAGCGCCCCAGCCTTCCAGGCCGACGGCACTCAGCTGGGTTTCCTGGCGACCTGGTTGGTTGGGTCGAGGAGCAAACCCGCCGGCGCGCTGGGCATCGATGCCCGCGCCATCGATCCTCGCGGTGAGCCGGCGTGGATCTCGCTGGCGCTCGCGCCGGAGCGGACGCGGGTCCTCTTCGACGACCCTGCCGTCTGCCAGGCGATGCGGATGGTTCTGGGCGGTTCACCCGCCGACGTCATGTCGACCCTGGTCCGCGACCCCTCGACCATCGGGGGCGCATTCACCGCGACCCACGCCCCAACACCGGAAGGCCTGGCCGATGATCCGTTCGCACGGATTTTTCCGCATACGCTATTGCGGGTGGAAGCCGGCTTCGTCGGCACCATGCCCGCTCCAACCGGACCCGGCGTCCAGCGCTACGCCGGCGCTCCCTGGCCATGGGACCACTTCTGATAGGGAATTTGCCACGGTCTGACGGAGGACATACGCTGCCTACCGGGATGGGCAGCCGGACCCTGGTCCGCGATTCGGACGCGGAACTGATCGACCGGTTGCGCAACGGCGACGAGGCGGCATTCGCCGGCCTGATCGATGCCTACAGCGCGCCGTTGCTCCGGCTGGCGGTCACGTTCGTCCAGAGCCCATCCGTCGCCGAAGAGGTCGTGCAGGAAACCTGGATGGCGGTCGTCACTGGGATCGGCCGCTTCGAGGGTCGCTCATCGGTCAAGACCTGGCTCTTTAAGATCCTGACGAACAGGGCGAAAACACGCGCATTGCGCGAACGGCGGACGGTTCCGTTCTCTGAATTCGAGGTCGACGACGATGATGAGCCCGCCGTCGACGCCGCGAGGTTCTTACCGGCGAGCCATCCGCAGTGGCCCGGTCATTGGGCGATGGCTCCTCAGCCATGGTCGATGGGACCCGAAGGCACCGCGCTCGATCGCGAGACGCTGGCGGTCCTGCGAGGCGCGCTTGACGACCTGCCGCGCGCCCAGCGAGTGGTGGTCGCGTTGCGTGACGTCCATGGATGGCCGGCGGCGGAGGTGTGCGCCGCGCTTGATTTGAGCGAAGCGAACCAACGCGTGCTGTTGCACCGGGGCCGCAGCCGATTGCGCGCCGTGCTCGAGCGCTACTTCACCGACGCGCCCACCCTGCCCTCTCCTGCAAGCGGGGGAGGGAAACGGACGGCCGGAGAGGGTCATCATGTGTAACGCGCAGTCCATTTCCGATACTAATCAGGAAGCCCTATGACGGACGACATCACGACCGACCTCGCCTGCAACGAGCTGGTGGAAATCATCACCGACTACCTGGAGGGAACGCTCCCCGAGCGCGACCGGACGCGCTTCGACGCGCACCTGATGACCTGCCCGGGGTGCCGTGAGTACGTTGAGGAGATGCGGACCACCCTCCGGCTGACCGGCCGCCTGACGGTTGCGTCGATCTCTTCAGGCGCTCGCGACGAATTGCTGCGCGCCTTTCGTCGCATGAAGGCTTCCTCGACCGGGCTGTAACGCCTGGTCGTCCGGCGCGACTACACCTCCATCCGACTCCGTCGCCGACGGAGTCAAGAAAGGAGAGTGTTCGTATGGAAAGCGGAATTATCAAGTACGTTCGTGGCCACCGGGGCCCGGTTCTCGCTGCATCGGTAGCAGCGCTGGCTGTGCTCTTTGGGGTCGCGGCGAGCGGCCTGGGGACCGCGACCGCCGCCAACCAGGAGGACAACGGCCGGCCCGGCGCCGCACACGGCCTCGGCCAACTCACGGGATTGCTCCCGAGAGACAACCTGGTGCTGGAAAGTGCCCTACAGGTCGATCTCAACGCTGAGACCGTTCGCCTGCCGTTGTACAAGGGGACGGCGAATGGGCACACGGTCTGGTTCATCCTCACGGAGGCATCGGACCTCGGGCTGGCGAAGAACAGCGGCCTGAACTATGCGCCAAAACTGGCCAACATCGGGATCGGCTGTCCGGACTGTGTGCAGACGGTCACGCAAGATTCGCCCACGCCCGATCAGAACAAGTTCGGACCGGCGGTCATCCATTTCCAGGGTGAGCCGGACTTCAGCCCAACGCGCACGCTGGTCCCGGGGCCGCATGGCTTCCCGCCGGCGTCGTTTTCCCCAGGCGCGGTGGCTGGGAAGGGTTACAGCCCGTTCATTCGGATCGCGGGCAGTTCGGTCGTCTACAACGCCCCGATCGTGGCCACCGGTGATGGTCCCTTCGACGTCGTCCATCACACAAACACCGCGGATCGCGCACTGGCCATCCACATCGCTCCATCACCGGCGCCCGGCCAGTACCTGGACTCGTGGGTCGACCTGCTGGTAGTCAAAGGCTTCGACGCCGGGCAGCCGATCCTCTACCTCAGCACCGAGGCGGACGACCCGCTGGCCGCCGTCCTCGAGCGCTCCGTCTACGTCCCCGCGCTCGCGAAGGCGGCCTACAACGGCGGCGATGACTTCCTCGGCTCTGCTCGCGAACGGCTCTTCGGATTCATCAACGGACAGACCGGTGCCAACAACCGCCAGGCCCAGGGCTTCCAGAATATCGTCCTCGATGGCCATGCCTCCGAGGACGCGTCATCGAGCAACACGGCGTTGATAAACGCTTTGCGCAACGGCGGCGACCTGTTGAACGTCTTCGGCGATTTCCCAACGCTGAAGGATCCCCGGCACGCCGACGCCTATAGCCCGCTGTGGGACGCGCAGCTCGGCCAGTGGACCCAGAAGGCGATCGACGAGGGTCTCGACAAGCGCCAGATCGATGAGAACGTTGTCTTCAACCTGGCGGCGACTCGGCCCGACCTGCTGACCGGCCCCGGTGGCGCCCCGTATGGGACCGTCGGGATAGACATCAATTGCGCCGTGATCGGGTTCACGGCACAGCCTCCGACCGCCAATCTCGTTACGCCCGCCCCGAACTCACAGTTCCCGCCCCGGTAGCTAGCGATCGGTCGCATCGACCCACACGACCCGCGGATCCTCCTCCCCTCAGGGTCCGCGGGTCACTTCATACCGGCGTCACATTGGCTGCTTAGGCTTCGCCTAGGATGACCGCGATATGACCGCCGCGCCGATCCTGGTGGTGGATGACGACCCGAAAATCGTCACCCTCGTTCGCACGTATTTAGAACGAGACGGATTCGCCGTTGTGACGGCCGCCAATGGTCGCGCGGCGCTGGCGGCCATTACTGAGTCGGAGCCCAGGCTGATCGTGCTCGACATCATGCTGCCGGAACTCGATGGACTCGCCTTGATGCGGATCCTTCGGGAACGCTCGGAGGTCCCGATCGTCTTGCTATCGGCGCGAGGCTCGACGGCCGATCGCGTTTACGGGATCCATGAGGGGGCGGATGACTATGTGGTCAAGCCCTTCTCGCCTGCAGAGCTCGTCGTCAGGGTCAAGGCCGTTCTGCGACGGACCGAGCGCGCGTCGGCACGTCCGAAAGACCGAGGCACGATCCGCCATAGCGACCTTGCGATCGACCTCGACCGGCTCGAAGTCCGTCGCGAAGACCGGATCATCCCAGTCACCGCGGCTGAGTTCCGGCTCTTGACCGCACTCGTGCAGGCAGAGGGCCGAGTTCTAACGCGCCAGGTTTTGCTGGACTCGCTGTATGGGCAGGTGCAGGGCGATGCGTTGGAGCGGACGATCGACGTCCATGTCGGCCGGCTCCGCGAGAAACTCGGGGAGGACGTGGATCACCCTCGCTACATCGCCACCGTGCGCGGAGCCGGGTACCGGGCGGTGGAAGAATGACCCCCCACCCTGACCCTCCCCCGCAAGGGGGGAGGGAATGAAAGGCCCGCCGGAGCGAAGGGACACTCCTGGAGCCTCGTGGCGGCCACGGGGGATCGCCGCGCGAATTGCATTGATGTCCCTGCTCGTCACGGCCGTGGCGGTGGCAGTCATCGCGATCGGCGTTCTGGGCGTGGCCCAGGCCACCTTCGATCGGCTGATGCTCGAGGCGGGGCAGTCCGCCGCCACGGCGCACGCGATGTTCGACGACAGCGTCGCGCCCGTGTTTGTCGTGGCCGCGGTGGTCGCCGCTGTCGTAAGCCTCCTGCTGGCCTCGCTCCTCGCGATCCGATTGGCGGGGCCGCTCAACGACATCGCCCGGGCGGCGCGACGAGTCGCCCGCGGCGAATACCATGCGCGCGTGCAACGGTCCGGACCGGACGAACTCACGTCACTGGCCGATTCGTTCAACCAGATGGCGGAGACGCTGGAGCAGCAGGAGCGCCTGCGGCGCGAATTCATCGTCAACGCCGCCCACGAGCTGAGCACCCCACTGACGAACCTCCAGGGTTACCTCGAGGCGCTGCGCGACGGCGTCATCGCCCCCAGTGCCGAGCAATTCCAGTCGCTGCATGAAGAAGTCGACCGGCTGGTCCGCCTGTCGCAGTCGCTCAATACGCTGGCGCAGGACAACAGCCCCAGCATAGAGAGACCTCTAGAGACGATCGACCTGGTCCCGGCCGTGCGGTCGGCTGTCGAGCTGGCTCGCTCATCCTTCGACGGAAAGGCGATCCGCGTGCAGCTGCACCTCCCCGAGCGGCTGTCCGCTCGTGCCGAACCCGATCAGCTGGCCCAGGTGCTCGCGAACCTGCTGCAGAATGCGTCGCGGTACACGCCCGACGGCGGACTGGTGACGGTCGCGGCCGAGGCCCGCCCGAGTGATGTCCTGGTGAGCGTGAGTAACACGGGCGATGCCATCCCACAACAGGACGTCCCCCACCTGTTCGAGCGCTTCTACCGGGTCGAGAAGTCACGCGACCGCGCTCGTGGCGGCGCGGGCGTCGGGCTGGCCATCGTCAAGCAACTGGTCGAGGCGACCGGTGGCCGCGTCGGCGCCGAATCGCAGGCGGGCATCACCAAGTTCTGGTTCAGCCTGCCAGCATGAACCCCCACCCTGCCCTCCCCCAGAGGGGGAGGGGAGAAATCGCATAAGCTGGGCCCGTGGGCGATGTGACATACGTCTCCAAGGTTCGCATTGAACGGGTCAAGGGCTCGCTGCGGAAGGCGTTTGTGCCGGCCGAGTCGGCGCCCATCCTTTTTGGAGTGCACGACGAGGTAGCAGAGCACTATAAGGCCGCGCCCGGGTCGTACGAGCCGCACGCCACCACTCTTGACTACGTTGTAGCGGCCGCCGCCGGTTGACTGACCGGGACCCTGGGTGGCGCGCTGGAGGCGCGCGGGATCGATGCGAGCGGCGGCAAACTGGTCTCAACGGCCGAAGGCGAAATCGAAGTTGAAAACGGGGTGCTCGTGATCAAGCGGATCCGAGTGCACTACACGCTGGCGGGCTGCCCGGCCGACAAGCGCGATGCCGCCGAGCGGGCGCACGCGCATCACGCGTCGAGGTGCCCGGTCCACCAGAGCATTGGCAACTGCATCGCGATGAGCACCGAGCTGCGCTTCATCTAAGCCAGAAATAACATCTCCCTCCCTCGCTCGCGGGGGAGGGCAGGGTGGGGGCTTTTGCATCGATTGGATGACGACCGGTCATCGGCCTGTCATCCGCAATACGCCTATTCGATCCAGAAGCGGCATCTCGAGGTCTGGTATTAAGTTCATATGGCGGTCATCCCCGAGCAGGTTCGTCAGCAGCTCAAAGATCGGTTCGAGACCGTGCTGACCGGTCCGGTTCATTTGACCGTCTACACCCGGCCGGGCTCGTCTCGGCTGATCCTCCCCGCGGGCGTCGGCTGCGCCACCTGCGAGGACGCCCGTCAGATGGCGGAGCTGCTGCGTGACGCCGCCCCGGAAAAGATCACGATGGACGTGGTCGACGTCAATCGAGACGACGAGCGGGCTCACGCCGATGGCGTCCCTGACGTTCCCACGATCGCCGTCGCATCTGACTCCGAAACCGGGCGCATCCGTTTCCAGGGCCTTGCGACCGGCACCGAGTTCCCGGCCCTGATCGACGCCATCGAGCGGGTCTCGCTCTCGGAGCACGGCCTGAGCGAGGAGAGCGTGGCCGCGCTGGCCAAGCTGACGGAGCCGACCGAGGTCATGGTCTTTGCCACGCCGACTTGACCCTACTGTCCCCGGGCCGTGAGCCTGGCTAACCGGATGGCCCTGGCCTCGCCGCAGATACGGGCAGTCTGTGTCGAGGCGAACGAATTCCCCTACCTGTCGAATCAGTTCCGCGTTCGCGGCGTTCCGCATACCGTCATCAATCGCAAGGCCTCCTTCGTCGGCGCCCTCCCTGAGCCGGACTTCGTCGCCGCCGTCCTCGAGGGCGCCGGCGTGCCTACCCCCCACCCCGACCCTCCCCCGCAAGGGGGGAGGGAGATGTCGGGATCTCCCCAGCAAGGGGGGAGGGAGATGCCGGGATCTTCCACGCAAGGGGGGAGGGAGATGCCGGGATCTCCCCCGCAAGAGGGGAGGGAGATGCCGGGATCTCCCCAGCAAGGGGCGAGGGAGATTCCTGCCCCGCGTGGTCCCTCGACCGAGATAGCAGCTAGCTAGACTCGACGACCATGCCGACCATCGACGGGCACAAGATCACCATTACCCACCCCGACAAGGTTCTCTTCCCGGATGACGGCATCACCAAGGGCGAGCTGGCCGAGTACTACCAGCTAATTGCCGGGCGCATGATCCCGCACGTGCGCGACCGTCCGCTGCACATGAATCGATTCCCTGGTGGGATCGCCTGGAACCCGATTCAACAGAAGCGAGTACCCGACTCGTTTCCGCCCTGGATCAAACGGGCGACGGTCCACCTCCAAAGAGGCGGCACCATCACGCACGCCGTGATCAACAACGCAGCCTCCCTCGTCTACCTGGCGCAGTACAACGTCGTGACCGTGCATGTCTGGCTCTCGCGCATCCAGGCGCCCAACCAGCCCGACCAGGTGATGTTCGACCTCGACCCCGCGGACGACGACTTCGGCCTTGTTCGCCGGACCGCCCTCAAGCTGAAGGCCATGCTCGAGGAGCTGAAGCTTGTCCCTTTTGTCAAGACCACGGGCTCACGCGGCCTTCACGTGGTCGCGCCGATCACCGTTGGTCCGACATTCGAAGAGACTCACATCTTTGCCGACGCGGTTTCTCAGCGGCTGGCGGCAAGCGACCCCGAGCACCTTACTACCGAGTTCACCAAGCAAAAGCGCGAAGGGCGCCTGTTCCTCGATGTCAATCGCAACGCCTACGCCCAGACGGCGGTCGCGCCATACGGCGTGCGAGCCCGCCGCGGAGCGCCAATCGCCGTCCCAGTCACCTGGGCCGATGTCGAGAGTGACGGACTCCGTCCGGATGGCGTCGGCATCCGGAACATCTCGCAATGGCTCCGACACCATGATGATCCCTGGAAGTCGATGGAGAGCGCGGGCAGGTCGCTGCCGCCCCTCAAGGAATCCGAGACGCCGGACCGGTCTGGCCGCCGTAAGGGGGTAAGTCGCAAGCCCCCTGCGGAGGCGGGGAGATAGTCGCTGAACGCGACCGGCTCCCCGCAGTCCGCCGGCGTTACACGCGAGCTGAGTAGATGTTCTGGTCGAGCCCGCCCTGGGAATTGCACGGATCGAGGGTCGAAGCGTTGCATTGGAGAACGTCGAAGCCGTCGGTGGCGGTTGGATCTCGAGGATCAACGCCCGGCACGAGGTCACGCGAGTCCGTCCAGGCCACGTTGACCGCACCGTGCACCGCCGACACGTAGATGTAGTCGCCCCAGAAACCGACCCTGCGACCGCCGTGAGTCTCCCAGTTGTAGTTGCTCGAGACGTTGGTGATCCGCGACTCGGTCCAGCTGCTACCGCCATTGCTCGACCGCGCGACAAACGTATCCACCGCCCCACCGGAGTTCCGGCCGTCCGCCGTATCGCCAGTCGGGAGGCTCGGCGAGTAGGCCGCATCGTTTCGCGAATCGTAGAAGACGACCGTGATCACGCCATCCGCGGAGGCGATGTCCGGCATGTACTGATGGCCGCGACTGTGTGAATCGAGGGTTGTGGCCGCCGACCACGTCGTTCCGTCCGACGAGTTACGCACGAAGACCTTTGATTGGCCATTGGCTAGCTCGCCATTCCACACGACGTGGACGCCAGTGCTGTCGGCCGTCACGGCCGAGAGACTGGCAAATCGGGAAAACGTGAGTCCGCTGGGACAGTCCAATGGCGCGTCGCCGCAGTCGCCGGCACCATTGCCGCTGAACTGGTTCGAGTCGAACGGGTGGAATTCCGCGAGAACTTGCGGTTGACTGAAGGACAGCCCGCCGTCGGTCGACCGCTCGACCGAGATCGTGTCGGCGGTTGACGTCTGGTGGGCGAAATTCCGGTAGGTCAGGTAGACGGTCCCATCGGGGCCTACCGCCAGGTCGGCGAAGGATTCCTCCCCCAGGCCCGGCGAGACCCGCACCGGCGGCGAAAAAGTCACACCATGATCGGTCGAGCGGGAGAACAGCACGACGTTGTTGGCCGCGCGCCCCGAGTAGCGAGACCAGGCGAGGTAGATATTCCCGGAGTTGGACCCTTTGGTCTGGTCGACTGCCAGGTTGATCTTGTCCTCGAAAAGCCCCGAAGAGAATTGCCCGGAAGGAGTGCCTTCCGCGACCAAGACCGTTCGCAGGTAATGTCCGCCGTCCTGGTCGTAGGTGGCGACGTAGGTCGAACCGTTCACCGGCTTCGCCCGGTTGAAGCAGATGAAGCCGTAAAAGAGCCGGCCGTCCCGGTCGAAGGATTGCGTCGGGTCGCCGGCGGCCCCGCACGCGCCGTGCGTCGGGGCGGCCAGCCCCGCCGGTGAGGTGTCGTCCGGGTAGCCGGGCACGAGGCTGTCTTGCCAGTTGGCGCCGCCGTCCGTCGATCGGTAATACCCTGACCAGACATCCCCATTGACAAGGGCAGCGCAGTAGTCGTTGGACCCGGCCACCACGACGTTCGTATTGTGGGGATTGACGGCGACCGACGGCTCATCCTGTGCCCGTTTGCCGGTGCTGCAAGCCGTCATCGTGGCATCGCTTGCCCCGTCATACCGGGTGTAACTGCCCGCCTGGTGATCCCGGGAAACTCGCACGTTGTCTGGACCGCTCGCGAGGCCGACGCCCGCTCCCGGCGCCAGGCTGATCAGGCAAGCGACCACCGCAACCCCAGATTTCAGAAATCGCGTACCCATTTCGCAATCCCTCCCCTGCCTATTTACAGCCGCCGAGCGAGTGTTTACAGGATAAGCCCTCGGCCACGGTAAGGTAATCGAAATGGAAGCACAGCCAAGCCGGCTCGCTCAGGCGCGGAACTGGTACCTGCAGGCGGTCGATGCGCTCCCCACCGGTGGCTGGACCAAACCGACGCTGTGCGAGGGATGGACCGCCGCCAATGTCGTCGCCCACGTCGTGACCGGCGATCAGCTGATAAGAGGACTCGTGTGGGACGCCACGGGCAAGGATCGCGGCGGCCAGGATCTGCCGGTCGACTTCCCGGATCGCCAGCGACGTTTCCAGGCGATGTCGACATGGGAGCCGGCCAAGCTCAAGGACAGCGCCCATCAGGAGTCCGAGCAGACGGTCGCGGCCGTCGCCGCAGCCGTCCAGCAGGCGCCCGAGACGATCGTCACCATGCCATTCGGTCCGGTCCCGATGCCCGTCCTGCGTGGCATGCGGCTGAACGAGTACATCATCCATGGCCACGACCTGATGCCCGCGATCGGGCGGACGATCCCGAGTCCCGACTGGTTCTTCGATCGGGCGCTGGGCGATGCTGTCACCAGGATGGTGCGGCTGCATCCGCGGTCGCCGCACAAGGGCAAGTCGGCGAGCTTCCACCTGCACCGCACCGACGGCGAGGGTGAATGGATCCTGCGGGCCGAAGGCGGTGAGGCGGTAGCCGAACCTGGTCATGCAAGGGCCGACGTCGCCATGCGCGGAACCGCCGAAGGCCTCTACTGGGTGCTGATGGGTCGCGGCAAACCCGAAGACAACGCCGTCGAGGCGCACGGCGATGCGGCGCTCGCCGCCGCCTTTAAGGAGTGGTTCCCGGGCCCCTAGGCTGAGGCCGGTGGCTGGTACTTCGTCCCGATTCCGGTGCTGAAGAGGACGACATCTTCCTTGCCGCTGAGGGACCCCCGGTGCCGCAGCGTCTTCAGGGCGGCCCAGGTGGCGCCGCCCTCCGGACAGGTGTAGATGCCGGTTTCTCGAGCCATTTCCACTTGTCCGGCCTGCATATCGCCGTCGCTCACTGCCACCGCCGTGCCGCCGCTCTCGCGCACCGCTTTCAGCACCAGATAGTCGCCGATGGCGGACGGCACACGGAGTCCTGCGGCGATGGTGGCCGCGCCCTCCCACGGCTCGGCGTGGTCCGCGCCCTGCTCGAACGCCCGGACCAGCGGCGCGCAGCCGGTCGCCTGCACGACCACCATCCTTGGCCGCTTCGGTCCAATCCATCCCAGCTGGCCCAACTCCTCGAACGCCTTCCACATGCCAACGATTCCGGTACCGCCTCCCGTCGGAAAAATGATCACGTCGGGAAGACAGTTCTCGCCCCAGCCTCCCTGCTCGGCGAGTTCCAGCCCCATCGTCTTCTTTCCCTCCTGGCGGTACGGCTCTTTCAAGGTCGCCAGTTCGAACCAGCCTCGCTCGGCGGCCCGTTGATGCAGAACACGGCCGGCCTCGTCGATCAGTCCGTCGACGAGAAGGACATCGGCGCCGCTCATTCGCATCTCGGCGAGGTTGACCGGCGGCACGTCATGAGGCACGGCGATGTGCGCCTTGATGCCGGCCGCAGCGGCATAGGCGGCCGCTGCCGATCCCGCGTTGCCGGCGCTGGGAAGAGCGACCTCAGCAATCCCCAGCTCCTTCGCCTTCGAGATGGCGGCGGCCATACCGCGGGCCTTGAAGGTCCCCGTCGGATTCTTCCCCTCGTCCTTGATGCTCAGCCGACCGCCCTCGAAGCCGAGCCGAGCCGACACGCGCTCACTGACGCGCAGCAGCGGGGTCATGCCCTCACCGAGTGTCACGATGTTCGCGTCGTGTCGGACCGGCAGCAGCTCCCGATAGCGCCACATATCCCAGCGCCGGCCGGAGAAATCATTGGGAGTGATCGCCTTCTCGAGGGCCGCCAGGTCGTATCGGGCGAACAACACCTTCTTGCACCGGGGGCAGACGCCGTGCACCGCGCCGGCATCAACCTCGCTGCCGCACGCCGTGCATTCGAGGTTACGAAGGTAGCTCGTCCAGCCTGCAACCACGTGGCTGATCCTATCGTCAGGTTGCACGGTACGGTAGGGCCGACGACCAGGTGATGACAGTCGACTGCTGGAATGACGGGCCTCTGTGCAAGACTGATCGAAATGTCGACCATCGACACCCTGCTCCGCTGTGGTCGTGACCAGGACACGGCGATTGCCGTCCCGGATGGGGCGGTCCTGACCTACGCGCGGCTGCGTGCCATGGTTCATGACGCGTCCCTCCGCCTGGCGTCGTTCGGGGTTGCCCCCAACGACCGGGTGGCGATCGTCTTCCCCAATGGTCCGGAGGCGATCGTTTTGTTCCTGGCGGCGGCCAACGTGGCGACGGCGTGTCCTCTGAACCCCGCGTACAAGGAGGCTGAGTTCCGGTTCTACCTCGAGGACACAGGGGCCCGATTCATGCTCGCACCGCGAGGAGATGGCGCGGACGCGCGGACCGCCATGCCGGAGGGATCGACGGTGATCGAGGGCGAAATCGACGACAGCGGCCGGTTGTCACTCGAGAGCCGCGGGTCGCGGAGTGATGTGCGGACGATCGTGCCGCGCGATCCGGATGACATCGCCCTGGTTCTGCACACCAGTGGAACAACCAGCCGGCCGAAGCGCGTGCCCTTGCGGCATCGCAACCTGACCGCGTCGGTGGCCAACATCGTCGAGTCCTACCGCCTGGGGCCAGATGATGTCTCGCTGTGCGTGATGCCCCTCTTCCACGTGCACGGCCTGGTGGCGTCGGCACTCGCCACCCTGGCCGCCGGCGGCACGGTCGCCGTCCCTCGACGATTCACGCCCATGATGTTCTGGCCGGCCGCACGGCAGGCACGGCCCACCTGGTTCACCGCCTCCCCCACGCCGCACCAGATGATCCTGATGCGCACCGAGCAAAACCGTCCAGCCGGGACGGAACGGCTGCGCTTCGTGCGGTCTTGCAGCTCGGCGCTGTCGCCGGAGCTGATGGCTCGGATGGAGGCGCGGCTCGGCGTCCCGGTGCTCGAGGCCTACGGCATGACGGAGGCGAGTCACCAGATGTCGTCGAACCCACTGCCACCTGATCCGCGCGTCCCGGGCTCGGTCGGGCGCGGCACCGGCGTCGAGATCGCGATTCTCGACGAGGGCGGCTCGTTGGTGCCAAACGGCAAACCAGGGGAGGTCGGGATCCGGGGACCGAACGTGATCGATGGCTACGAGAACAATTCGGAGGCGAACCTCGCCTCGTTTACAGCCGGGTGGTTTCGGACCGGAGACCTTGGCACGCTCGACGCCGATGGCTATCTTCGGCTGCTGGGACGGATCAAGGAGCTGATCAATCGAGGCGGAGAGAAAATCGCCCCGCGGGAAATCGACGAAGTCCTCGAGTCGCACCCTGCGGTGATGGAAGCGGTCGCCTTCGGCGTGCCGCATCCGACCTGGGGCGAAGAGGTGGCGGCCGCGGTGGTCCTGAGTGAGCCGATTACCGAAAAGGCGCTGATCGCCCACTGCCGCAAGGTCCTGGCGGAGTTCAAGGTGCCAAAACACGTGCACATCGTCGAGTCGATCCCGCGGACAGCGACCGGCAAAGTCCAGCGCCGTTTTGTCGCCGAGCACTTGACGCCACGATGAGATTCGCCGTGCTCGGCGCCGGAGCCATCGGGGGGTTCCTCGGCGGGCGCATGACACGAGCCAACGAGGACGTGGTCTTGATCGCCCGAGGGCCGCACCTGGAGGCGATGCGGCGCAACGGCTTGCGCATCATCGAGGCGGATGGTGAGTACACCGTCCACCCCGAGTGCACCGACGACCTCGGGGTGCTGGCCGGCGTCGACGCCGTCTTCGTGACGCTCAAGGCCCACAGCCTGCCGCCGGTTGTCGGGGCATTGGGCGAGGGGCTCGGAAATCGGGCCGCGGTCGTCAGCGCCCAAAACGGCATCCCCTGGTGGTACTTCCAGCGCCAGGGCGGTGAGCTTGATGGCATCCATCTCGAGACAGTGGACCCGGGCGGCCTTATCGGCAGGACCATCGACCCGGCGCGCGTGATCGGCTGTGCCGTTTACCCGGCAACCAACTTGACCAGCCCGGGTGTCGTTCAGCATGTCGAGGGGGATCGCTTCTCCCTTGGCGAACTCGACGGGAATGAGAGTCAGCGGTGCCTGAAGATCTCGGAAGCCCTTTCGAAGGCCGGTTTGAAGGCGCCGGTCCAGCCGAAGATCCGGGAGGAGATCTGGGTCAAGCTGCTCGGCAACGCGGTTTTCAACCCGATGAGTGCGCTCACGCGGGCCACCCTGGTTGGAATGGCCGGTGATGCGATGGCCGCGCCGGTCGTGCGCGCCGCCATGGAGGAGGTCAACGCCGTGGCCCGACGAGTGGGGATCGAGATGCCGGTGAGCATCGACCGGCGGATCCGCGGGGCCGCGCGCGTCGGGGCGCACAAGACCTCGATGCTGCAGGACCTGGAAGCGGGCCGGCCGCTGGAGATCGACGCGCTGGTTGGATCCGTCGTCGAGCTCGCCGATCGCCTGACGGTGGACGTGCCGCACCTGCGGACGCTCTATGCCTGTGTCAAGCTGCTCGACGCGCAGCGTGCGAACCGTCCGGGCTGATGCGCTAGCCGATGGCCGAGTTGCTCCGGGTCGATAACCTGCGGACCTCGTTCCAGACCAGAGATGGCGTCACCCGCGCGGTGGACGGCGTCACGTTCTCGCTGGAGCAGGGCCGGACGCTGGGCCTGGTCGGTGAATCCGGCTGTGGCAAGAGCGTCACCGCGCTGTCGATCATGCGGCTCATCGACCCACCTGGTCGGATCGAGCCGGAGAGTCGCATCCGCTTCATGGGCACCGATCTGGCGACCGCCGGCGAGGAGGACCTGCAGGATCTGCGTGGCAACCAGATCGCGATGATCTTTCAGGAGCCGATGACCTCGCTGAATCCGGTGTATACGGTTGGCCAGCAGGTCGCCGAGGCATTGCGCCTCCACCGACGGATGCGGCGCGGCGCGGCAAGCGCTCAGGCCGTGGAACTCTTGCGGCAGGTGGGCATCCCGCTGCCGGAACGTCGGATGCGCGACTATCCGCATCAGCTCTCGGGCGGGATGCGGCAGCGGGTGATGATCGCCATGGCGGTTGCCTGCGACCCGCTACTGCTGATCGCCGACGAGCCGACCACCGCGCTCGATGTCACGATCCAGGCGCAGATCCTCGCGCTCATGAGGGATCTCCGGAGCCGGCTGAAGACCGCCATCCTTCTAATTACGCACGACCTCGGTGTGATCGCCGAGATGGCCGACGACGTCGCCGTCATGTATGCGGGCCGGATCGTCGAGCAGGGACCGGTGGACCAGGTCTTCAAGAGTCCGCAGCATCCCTACACTGAGGCGCTTCTCCACTCGATCCCGGTGCTTGGCATGACACAAGCCGAGCCGCTCAAGGTGATCCGCGGCATGGTGCCGAGCCCTCTGCGATGGCCCACGGGCTGCCGATTCGCGCCGCGTTGTGACTACGCGTTCGATCGCTGCGCCGCGTATCCCCCACTCCTGAATGTTGGCGGCCAGCACGCCGCGTGCTGGCTGTGCGAGGGAGGGCGGAGAGCCACGATCGGACAGGAAGCCCGGATATGAGTAGCACGCCGCTCCTCCGCATTCGAGGGCTGCAGACGTACTTTCCGGTTCGGCGCGGCATCCTCCAACGCACGGTGGGCCATGTGCATGCCGTCGACGGGGTCGACCTCGACATCGCTCCCGGTGAAACCGTCGGCCTGGTCGGCGAGTCGGGATGCGGGAAATCGACGCTGGGACGCACCGTGGTCGGACTGGTGCCGTCCACCGCCGGCGAGATCTGGTTTCAGGGAAAGCAACTCTCCACTAGCAACGGCTTTCGGTCAAAGCGCGTGCACCGTGAGATGCAGATCATCTTCCAGGACCCCTTCGGGTCGCTGGACCCTCGCATGAGGGTTCGGGAAACCGTGGGCGAAGGCCTCACGATCCATGGCATCGGCGATCGCCGTGACCGCGGAAAACGTGTCGCCGAAATCCTCGCCCGGGTCGGTCTGCGACCGGAAGCGGCGGACCACTTTCCGCACGAGTTCTCCGGCGGCCAGCGCCAGCGCATCGGCATCGCCCGGGCCCTGATCGTCGAGCCGACCTTCGTCGTCGCCGACGAGCCGGTGTCGGCCCTGGACGTCTCCATCCAATCGCAAGTCCTCAACCTGCTGGTCGAGCTCAAACGCGAGTTCCATCTCACGTACCTCTTCGTCGCCCACAACCTGGCGGTGGTGGGCTACATCAGTGACCGGATCGCGGTCATGTACCTGGGCAAGATCGTGGAACTCGGCCCAGCGCGCGAGCTCTTCGCCCACCCGCAGCACCCCTACACGATGGCCTTGATGTCCGCCATCCCGCAGCCGGTTCCGGGACAGACCGGCGACCGGATCATCCTGAGTGGCGAGGTCCCCAGCCCGGTCAACCCGCCGTCCGGGTGTCGTTTTCGCACCAGGTGTCCGATCGCGCAGCCGATTTGCGCCGAGGTCGAGCCGCCCCTGACCCGAAAGCGCGAGGGACAGCTCGCCGCTTGCCACTTCGCGGGCACGCCGATCCGCACTTAGACTTCGGTATTCACCCTCCCCCCTACGGGCGTTTCTCCCTCCCCCCTGCGGGGAGGGTCGGGGAGGGGGTCTGCGTCAACGCCGCACTGATCTTTTCCAGGACACCGTCAAGACTCTCCAGAACATCGGTGTTCCAGAACCTGAGTACTGCGAAGCCGCGCGATTCAAGCCAAGCCGTGCGCCGTTCATCTCGTTCACCCGCCGTTGCATGTTGGCCTCCATCAAGCTCGACAACAAGCCGAGCCTTGAGGCAAGCAAAATCGACGACGTATGGGCCTATCGGTACTTGCCTGCGGAAGCGGTGGCCGCCGATCTGCTCCCCACGCAGGCGGATCCACAGCCGAAGTTCAACCTCGGTCATCTCCCTTCGTAGCCTGCGGGCACGCTGAATATCGGAGCGCGAGGCGGAATGCATCCTGCATATCAAACCCCCTCCCTGCCCTCCCCGCAAGGGGGAGGGAGATGTCAGCCTGCCCTCCCCACAGGGGGGAGGGACCTAATACCCCCTCCCCGACCCTCCCCACAAGGGGGAGGGAGAAAAGAGCCCGCAAGGGGGAGGGACCTAATACCCCCTCCCCGACCCTCCCCACAAGGGGGAGGGAGAAAGAGCCCGCAAGGGGGGGAGATTCATCGGAGGCGCGGATCGAGAGCGTCGCGCAGCGCGTCGCCCAGCCAGTTGAAGGCGAAGACGGCGACGCTGATGGCCACGCCAGGACCCACGGCCAGCCATGGGTCGTTGTTCAGAAATCGCGCGCCCGTGTTCATCATGAATCCCCAGTCCGCTGTGGGCGGCTGCGCCCCGAGCCCGAGAAAGGAAAGGGTGGCTTCGGCGAGCATGGCGGCGGCGGCGGACAGGGAGATCTGCACGATCAGTGGATTCAGCAGGTTGGGCAGGAAGTGAGACACGATCAGCCGGGCCGGCGAGGCACCGAGCACTCGAACCGCGGCGATGAAGTCGAGGCCCTTCAACGTCAGGACCTGGGCCCGCATCAGCCTGGCATAGACAGGAAGCTGGGTGATGCCAATCGCGATCATCGCGTTGCGGAGCCCCGGGCCGAGGACGGCCACGATCGCGATCGCAAGGATCAGCGCGGGGAATGCCAGGATCGCATCGATGACGCGCATCAGGAGCAGGTCGGTCAGCCCACCGCGGTAGCCGGCCGCGAGTCCGATCGTGCCACCCACCAGGAGGCCGACGGCCACCGCTACGAAGGCAACTGGTAACGAGACCCGGCTGCCCCAGATTACGCGAGCGAAGAGGTCGCGGCCCAGCTCGTCGGTGCCGAGCGGATGGGCGCCGCTGGGACCGAGCAACGCGTTGGACGGATCGGTCGCGACCGGGTCGTGGAGCGCAATCCAGGGCGCCAGTACGGTCACCAACACCAGCAACAACAGCAGGGCGGACGCGACCGCCACCCGGGGATAGGTGCGCAGCAGCCGTCGCAGCGATACTGGTTGGCTGACCGGTGTCTCGGCAACTTCTGCGAGAAGGCTTGTGCTCATGCGTAGCTGATCCTCGGGTTCAGCCACGCGTAGGCGAGGTCGACGGCCAGGTTGGCGAACATATACGAGAACGCGATCGCGAGCACGATGCCCTGGATGATCGGGTAGTCGCGACCGAAGATACTGTCGATCGCGAGTTTGCCCACGCCGGGCCAGGAGAAGATCGTCTCGGTGACGAGCGCGCCCTCGAGGATGGCGCCCACCTGGATGCCGACCACGGTGACGACAGGGATCAGCGCGTTCTTCAAGGCGTGGTCGACGATCACCTGCCGCCAGCTGGCGCCTTTCGCCCGCGCCGTCCGGATGTAATCCTGACGGAGCACGTCCAACATCGAGGAGCGCGTGAACCGGGTGTTGATGGCGGTTGTCACCGTGCCAAGCGTGATCGCCGGCAGGATGAGGCGGTGCAGGTTGTCAGGGATCGATTCCGCCAAGGGCGTATATCCGCCCGGCGGAAAGATTCGCAGGTCAACCGACAGCACCAGGATCAGCAAGATGCCGATGAAGAAGTTCGGCACCGAGACCCCGAGAACCGTGAAGCCGGTCGCCAGCACATCGATCGGTGACCCGCGCCGGAGCGCGGCAACGGTGCCGAGCGGGATCGCCAGTAGCACCGACCAGGCGAGCGCCGCGATGCCCAGCTCGAGGGTCGCCGGCAGGCGCTCCGTGATCGCCTGCACGACGGGTTGGTTGGTGCGGACCGAGCGGCCCAGGTCACCCCGGAGCGCGTGGCTGATCCAGGTGAGGTACTGCTCGGGAAGCGGCCGGTCCAGCCCCAGTTCGTGGCGCAGGGCGACGACGGCTTCCGGCGAATGTTCCTCTCCAAGGATGAGCTCGGCGGGGTCGACCGGCGTCAGGTGGATCAGCGAGAAGACCGCCACGCTGACGAGAAAGGCGACTGGCACCATCAGCGCCAGCCGCCTTATCAGGTACGCAAGCATGGGCCGGGCCCGCCGCTCCTAGCCCTTCCAGACCTCGGCGAAGCGATCGATGCTGTCGGCGATCAGCGGGAAGTTGTGAACCTTGGCGCTAGTGATCTCCTGCGCGGGTCCGTGTTCGATGAAGACGTAGGCGACGTCCTGGACCAGCATTTGCTGGGCCTGATCGTAGAGGGACTTTCGCTTGCTCTGGTCGGTCTCGGTCCGGGCCTGCTCCAGCAGCGTGTCCACCTGGGAGTTGGAGTACTGGCCGTCGTTGAAGCCGCCGCCGGTGTGGAACCACCCAAACATGTTGCCGTCGGGATCGATCCGGCCACTCCAGCCGACCAGGGCGGCGTCGAATTTGTGGGCCTCGGCGTCGTTCAGCACCTGCCCGAATTCTTCGACCTGGATGTTCACCGTGATGTCGGCCTTGCTCAGCTGGTCCTTGATCAGCGTCGCTTCCTGAATGGAACCCGGGGTGTTGGGCGTCTTGAGCCCGAAAGAGAAGCCGCTGGCCATGCTCTTCGCCTTGGCGAGGTCAGGCTTGGCGTAGATTTGTTCGCTCGAGTCGTACGCCCAGCTCGTCGGCGGGATGGGGCCGCGACTGAGCACGTGCACGTCGAAGAACACGTTCTTGACGATCTGGGCACGATCCAGCGCGAGGGCGACGGCCTCTCGCTTCGCCTTGTCGGTGAAGACGCTGGAACCGCCGCTGTTGACCTCGAAGCCGCCGAAGCTGAGTCCGGCGGCGTCCTTGTAGATGAGGCTGGAGTCCGACTTGATGCTCGCCACGTCTTTATCGGCGATGGCGTTGGTGCCGGCGACGTCGATGTCGCCGGTACGGAGCGCCGCCAGCGCGGAGCTGGAGTCGGTGATGGGACGGTAGATCAGCTCGTCGAGGTAGGGTCGCCCCGAGACCCAGTAGCTCGGATTTTTCTTCAGAGTCAGGTGGTCGTCCCGCTTCCATTCGACGAACGCAAATGGTCCGGTGCCGGCTCCAATCGGTTTGAGCGCGAAGTCGGCCCCGCCCTTCGCAATCGCGGCCGGGGACAGGATCATCCCGGCCCGGTCGACGAGCTGGGCGAGCAGCGCGGCGTCCGGCTTCTTGAGGTGGAAGATCACGGTCGACGGGTCCTTGACCTCGACCGACGTCACGCTGGCCAGCTCGCTCTTGCGCGGTGAGGCGGCTGCGTTCAGGATGCGGTCGATGTTGAACTTGACGGCGTCGGCGTTGAAGTCCGTGCCGTCATGGAATTTGACGCCCTGGCGCAACGTGAACTGAAGCGTGGTCGGATCGCTGTACTGCCAGCTGGTGGCCAGCCCTGGCTTGATCTTCAAGGATGCGTCGATGGTGACGAGGGAGTCGTACATGTTGTAGTAGACCTGGCGTTCGACTCGCTGCGACGACTTGAGCGGGTCAAGGGTGCGCAACTCCGACTCGAGCGCAATCTTGAGGGTGCCGCCCGCCTTGGGCGTCCCGGCACCACTGGTGGTCCCCCCACCGCCACTGGCACAGGCCGACAGGAAAAAGACGCCGATGATGGCAACAGCGAGTCGCTTCATGAACCCGTCCTCCCTTCCCCGTAACCGGGATCGTCCCTCCCCTCTGTCGAAACGAGCCTAGCATCCGGCTCGTACCGCTTAATACATGGCGACGTTACGAGCTGCGGAGCCGGCTGCCTAACGGCCGACCGCGTAGCCTTGCATCCCGCGCGGATTCGCCGCCGCCATAAGCTGGCCGGTGGTCGGATCCTTGCCCACGACGCAGAGCCGGCCGAGAGACCAGGGGTCCTCGAGGGTGAGGTCGTGGCCGCGGTTGCGCAGGTCTTCCGCGACCGCCGGATCGATCCGGTTCTCAACCGAAAGCAACCCGGGAGCGGAGTCATGCGGATAGAAGGAACTCGGGAAGTGGCGGCTGTGAAACATGGGCGCATCGATCGCTTCCTGCAGGTTCAGGTCAAAGTCGACATGGGCCAGGAAGAAATTCAGCGACCACTGGTCTTGCTGGTCGCCGCCCGGCGTGCCAAACGCCAGCCAGGGTTCGCCTCCGCGCGTGACGAGGGTCGGGCTCAAGGTTGTCCGCGGCCGCTTCCCGCCCTGGAGGACATTGGGGTGGCCGTCGTCGAGCGTGAACATCTGGGCGCGGGTTCCCAGGCAGAACCCCAGGCCGGCAATGACCGGCGAGCTTTGCAGCCATCCACCGCTCGGCGTCGCGGCGACGAGGTTTCCGTCTCGATCGATCACATCGACATGACAGGTGTCACCACGCGCATTGCGCACCAGGCTGGCGTCGACGACCACCTGGCGCGGTCCGCGCCCACCCGCCATCGATGCCTCTGCCACCGGCCGCGGAATGAAGCCTCGACGGCCATTCACCGTCCCCGGCCGGAGCTCCATCGAGGCGCGATCGCCGATCAGTCGTCGGCGCTGATGCGCATAGTCGGCCGAGAGGAGCGCCTCCAGCGGCACGTCCGCGAAGTCGGGATCACCGTACCAGGCCTCACGGTCGGCGAACGCGAGCTTGGCCGACTCGGTCACCGTGTGGATGTGATCTGCACTCAAGAAGCCCATCCCTTTCAGGTCGGCGCCCCAGAGCAGCGCGAGCTGCTGCAGGAAGACCGGCCCCTGGCCCCACGGACCCGTTTTGTGGACGGTGGCGCCCTCATTGGTGAGCTGCGTGGACGCTTCCACCCGAGGCTTCCAACCGGCGAGGTCCGCCGCTGTCAGAAACCCGGTGTGCCGGCGGCCCGAGGTGTCCATCGCCGGGACACGGCAGCTCGCCTCGATGGCCTCGGCCACGAATCCCTGATAGAAGGCGTTGAGCGCGGCCTCGATCTGGCCGTCGCGATCAACGCTGGCGGCCTCCGCCTCATCGAGGATTCGCTCGTACGTCTGGGCCAGCTCAGGATTCCGAAAGGTCGTTCCCGGCCCGGGCACGCCCTGAGCAAGGTACACGCGCGCGGACTCCGGCCATTCCTCGCGGAACAGTGGTTCCGCCTGAGCGATCGCGGCGGAGATTCCGGGAACGACGGGGTAACCCGAGCGAGCGTACTCGAGCGCGTACCCGAGGACGTCGCGCAGCCGCAAGGTGCCATGTTGCGCCAGCAACGTAAGCCACCCACCAACCGCTCCGGGAACGCAGGCGGCCAGCAGGCCGGTGCCCGGAATGACATCCAGCCCGAGCGAGCTAAAGGCGCTGACGCTGGCCGATTGCGGCGCTGGGCCCTGGCCGCAGATCACCTCGACCGCTGCCCGGCGGCTGTCCCAGAGGATGATCGGCACTTCGCCGCCCGGACCGTTGAGATGTGGCTCGACCACCTGGAGGACGAAGCCCGCCGCGACCGCCGCGTCGAAGGCATTGCCGCCCCGTTCCAGGACGGCCATGCCAGTCTGTGACGCGAGCCAGTGCGTGGAGCTCACCATGCCGAAGCTTCCGCGCAACTCGGGCCGCGTCGTGAACATAGATGGATCGTAGTGGACGCGGGCAGTCCAGCCAGCTATTCGTCGGGGGTGCGTTGATATGCCATGGACTCGGGCCTGCTGTGGGGCGGACTCGCCTGCCTCTATGTCGTCCCGACCGTCATCGTCCTCGTGCGCCGGCCCACCATGCCACTGCTCATCATCGCGCTCGACCTGCTTCTCGGCTGGTCGATCGCCGGCTGGGCAGCCGCTCTCTTCTTCGCCCTAACCTTTCCGCGCAAGCGCGACCTGCGGGCTGCGCCACCGCCAGTCGTCGGCGTGGCCTCACCTCTGCCGGTTGCCGGATCCGGAGATCCTCGGTCTGCCACCTTCCTTCGTGATCCATTGACGGTCGGCGTCCTGACGTTGGTTGGCTCCGGTGCCTACTACCTCTGGTGGTTCTGGCAATTCTTCACCTTCGCGAAGCGAGAGCGGTTTCCCAGGGCCCGAAGCTTTTGGTGGATCTTTGTGCCGCTCTACGGACTGGCGGTGATGTTTCGCACATTTGAGGACCTCGAGATGCGTCTTCCGCAACCGACGCGAGGTCGCTTCAGCGCGAGAACTGCGATCGGCTTGATCATCGCCGGCAATGGGTTGGCCGCGTTTTCCGTGCGGCTTCCCGAGCCGGCGGGGATCGGGCTCTACTTTCTGGGCGGGGCGTTCCTCGGCGCCGCGATCTACTTGGTGCAGGGCGCCACCAATAGCTATTTGTACGCCGCCTACCCCGGTCGCGTGGCGAAGGCCACGACCTTCGGAGAAGTAGGCGCGTTGCTCATCGGCATTTGTTTGCTGGGGTTAATCGTTGCCGGCGCCACGCTGACGCTGAAGGACCAAAAGCAGAAGATCGATGAGGCTGTGGCGACGCTGGGTACGCCCTACCCGATTCGTCCGACGCCCACTCCGAATCCCCACCCGTCGGCCGGCCCCTTCCCTTTGTCAGGCAACGGTCTCTTGATGACAAGCGAGCCCGGCGATCGTGTCGGCGGCGGCGTCCCGCGGACATACGATCAGTCGACGGCTACGTTCCGCGTCCAATCGACCACGCCGTCGCAGGGGGTCTATCTCAAAGTTGGCTCCATCGACGAAAGCGAGCTGTGGGATTTCGTGTTCGCGCCACCGCAAGCACAAACGCTGCATGTCGGGACATACGACGTCCCGCTTGCAACCCCGCTCAGCGGCCGCGAGGCCGGTCTCGCGCTCTCTGGCGATGGTCGCTACTGCAATTTGCTTACGGGCGGCTTCACGATCACCCGCATTACCTACGATCCGAATGGGCAGCTGATGGCGCTCGACCTCACGTTTGTGATGCGGTGTGACCGCGCGGACGCGCCGGCTCTTCGCGGACAGTTGCGGTTTGACCGGCCATGAGCTGGCCGGCCAACGCAGAGAGGACCCGGCTGGGCCCTCCCTGCGTCGCGGACCTAGTGGAAGTACTCGCGCATGGCCGCCGCGTTGGCAGCCTGGCCGAGTGGGGCGAGGCCCCAGGCGTCCTCGACGGTGCGTAACAGGCTGTAGTGCGTTTCGTTCGTCATCGAGCGGAGTCCCGCGATCGAATTGGGCGCGATTACCAGCGAGGCCACCTGGCCTCCAACCGCGTTGCCACAGCAGCCGGCCGAGGACGCACCCTCGTCCCAGGTGATGAAGAGCACGCCGCCATGCTGAAAGGCGGAGGACGCAAGGATGCCGGGGACAACGCTCCCCAGCCAGCCGTCGCCGGTCGCGACCGAGCAATCGTGCATGTCATTGCACATGTTGGGCGTGATCAAGGTCCTCACCCCGACAGGGAGGTCGGCACTTGACACCGGAACCAACTGGTGCTAGATGTGAAACCGCTTACAGGCCACGGGCATCAGGAGGGGTCGCCTGAAACCGACGATCTACGACGTCGCGAAGAGGGCGGGCGTTTCGACGGCGACTGTGTCCCGTTTCGTCAACCGCGCCGGGCCGGTGGCCGGCTCGACCGGGCAACGGATCGAGACCGCGGTGCGGGCGCTCGGCTATCGCCCAAACGGGATCGCGCGCAGCCTGGTCTTGAAGACCACGCACACGATCGGGCTACTGCTGCCGGACATCACGAACCCCTTCTTTCCCAGCCTGGTGAAGGGCGTACAGCTCCTCGCCAACGAGCGCGGCTACGTCGTGCTGCTCTGCAGCACCCTGGGCGACGAGAAAAGCGAGGAGGAATACCTCAGGCTGCTGCGGGCCAAACAAGTGGACGGCATCCTCGCCGTCGGGCTCGTGCTCCACCGCCAGCAGATCGAGCGCCTCGCGGCGACCGGGATTCCCTTCGTTTCGCTCGACCGGAATATCGACTTTCCGGGTGCGCCCCTGGTGCAAGTGAACCATCGCCAGAGCGCGATGCTCGCCACCCAGCACCTGCTTGCCCTGGGTCACCGTTCCATCGTGCACATCACCGGTCCCCTGCGATTGCGCGTCAGTCGCGAACGCCTTGCGGGATACCTGGCAGCCCTCGCCCGGGCCGGCGTGAAACCGGTTCGCCGGCTCCGTATCACTGGCGACTTCACCGAGGAGAGCGGTTACCGCGACATCGAGCGCTTGCTGGCCGAATCGGTCTCCTTCACCGCCGTCTTTGCCGCCAACGACCTTTCGGCCATCGGCGTGATGGCCGCCCTCAAGCGGCATGGCCGCCGAGTGCCCGAGGACGTGTCGGTGGTGGGGTTCGATGACATCCACCTGGCCGCCTATACCTCGCCACCGCTGACCACCATTCAGCAGCCGACCTTCGAGATGGGCCGACGCGCGGCGCAGATCTTGATCGAGGCGATCGAGCACGGGCCCCGTAGAGTCCGGGCGACCAAAACCGTATTCGACGGGAAGCTGATCGTGCGCGGCTCGACGCAACCGTTGCGGGGCGGCTGAACGCTGGGCCGCATTGTCGTGCTCGGCAGCCTGAACGTTGACCTGGTCGCCATGGTCCCGCATCTGCCACGGCCCGGTGAGACCATCATGGCCGAGTCGCTGCACAACTTTCCCGGGGGGAAGGGGGCCAACCAGGCCGCCGCTGCCGCACGTCTTGGCGGCAAGGTGGCGATGATCGGCCGAGTGGGGGACGACGCGTTCGGAACCATGCTGGTCGAGAGCCTGCGGCGCGACGGCGTGGACGTTAGCGGCGTCGCGCGTGATTCGAACGCACCGACGGGAACAGCCCTGATCCTGGTCGACCCCCAAGGTGAGAACGTGATCACGGTCGCGGCCGGGGCAAACGCGCTCCTGGGTGACGATGAGGTCCGCCGCGCGCTTGAGGCGGTCGATCCGACCGGCCTGCTGGTGCTCCAGCTCGAGATCCCACCCGAGGCGGCGCGCGCCGCCATCGAAGGCGCGCGCCGCAACGGGATTCGCACCCTGTTAAATGCGGCGCCCGCAGGTCGACTCGATCCGTCCCTGCTCGTAGGCCTGGACGTCCTCGTCACGAATGAGCCGGAAACGGCAGCCCTCGTTGGACGGCCAGTCGACGACACTCGATCCGCCGAGCACGCCGCGGTCGAACTCCATCAGCGGGGTGTGCAGCTGGCGGTCGTCACGCTGGGTGCCGCCGGTTCCGTGTTCTGCCTGGATGGTTCGGCGGAACTGGTCGAACCGTTCACGGTCACGGCCGTCGATTCAACCGCCGCCGGCGATGCCTTCGTCGGCGCGCTCGCCGTCGCGCTCAGCGAGGGAGTCGCGGTTCCACGAGCGCTACGCCTGGCAAATGCCGCCGGCGCCGGGGCCGCCGGCACAGCTGGCGCGCAGAGCTCGCTACCGCGCCGCGACGATCTGGAGCGCCTCTTCGGGGTCCGTTGGCCTTGAAACTCGAATTTGTTGTTGCTAGGATGAAACCGCTTACACAAGCGGGTCATCGGCGCGATCCGTCGGGATCGGGGGCGAAGGCGAAAGGTACGGAAGGGGAAGCTCCTTGACCATCATTGAGAGTGGAGACCGCAGGCTTGCCGAGTATGGCTACCTGCTCAGCCTGCCGTCCAGTGCGCCACCCGTCGAGAACGAAGAGCTCCGCTATTGGCCAGCGCTCGCCCCACTCGAGCTCAAGGACGGATGGGGCGAGGTTGGCGTTTGCGAGGTGGTTCAGCGCCCGGCACGGGTGAGCCGGATGGAGCGCCACGTTCGCACCTCGGAATTCGTCGCGCCGATGAACGGCGAGCTGCTGGTGCCCATCGCCTTGCGGACGATGGACGCAACCCCGGGAAAGGGCCTGCTGACCGTACGCGTCCGCGTCGGTGAGGGCCTGATGCTGCACCCGGGCGTCTGGCACTGGGCCGGCTATCCCGACCAGGCGCGGGTCCGGTTCTGGGTCATCTTCCGACGGTTGACCAGCAAAGAGGACCTGGAGATCAAGCCCTTGGCCGAGCCCGTGGCGATCGCGTCCGACCCCCCACCCCGACCCTCCCCCGC
>Ga0070698_100001263_pt1 | contig 28255 bp, 28 predicted proteins | sample KBSK1502metaG_FD_65477 | JGI IMG/M metagenome (GOLD analysis project Ga0070698, IMG submission 65477) | Corn, switchgrass and miscanthus rhizosphere microbial communities from Kellogg Biological Station, Michigan, USA - KBS K1-50-2 metaG | ecosystem: Host-associated > Plants > Roots >...
GCTCACCAGTCCGCCGTGCAGCGCACTCAGGGTGTCGTCGAGCTGGTTGTGGGCCCCGTCGACGCCGCAGTGCGCTTCGCCCACAGGACAACCGGTGCGGAACACGGCCGCGCCGAGGAACGCGACGCCACTGCCCTGCAGCAACCGGGACACCCAGCGCGCCCGCCACTGGGTGCGCACCACCTCGGCGGCGGCCAGGTGGGCAACCGCGAAGGCGAGCAGCCCCGCATCGGCGATCTGCCAGACGCTCGAGCCACGTGCGGCCAGGGACGAGACATGGTCGGTGTGCCAGTCATAGCTGGGTACGGCGAGCGACACCGCCAGTTGGTCGAGCAGCAGGAAGGCCGCGATCCCGGCGAACACCAGCCAGGGCGACCAGCGCCGCAGCAGCGGCCTCAACCGGTGACCCGATACGCGTCGAAGACACCTGGCACCGACCGCACTGCCCGGAGCACGGTGTCGAGGTGCTTGGCGTCGGCCATCTCGAAGGTGAACCTGCTCCTGGCAACCCGGTCACGGGTCGTGGTGAGCGAGGCGCTGAGGATGTTCACGTGCACGTCGGAGAGCACCATGGTGATGTCGGAGAGCAGCCGGGCCCGGTCGAGCGCCTCCACCTGGATGTTCACGAGGTATGTCGACTGCGCGGTCGGCGCCCACTCGACCTCGATCAGCCGCTCGGGCTGGGTCTTCAGCTCGGCTGCGTTGGTGCAGTCGAGCCGGTGCACCGACACTCCGCCGCCCTTGGTCACGAAGCCGAGGATCGTGTCGGGGGGAACGGGAGTGCAGCACTTGGCGAGCTTGACCCACACCTCGCCGGTGCCCTTGACCAGGACTCCAGCGTCGCCACCCCCGGTGACCCGACCGGACCGGCGCCGACCCGTGATGGTGACGCCCTCGGAGAGGTCCTCGGCGGCCCCCTGGTCGCCGCCGTGCAGGTCGATGACGCGGCGTACGACGGCCTGGGCCGAGATGTTGCCCTCCCCGACGGCGGCGTAGAGCGCGGTGACGTCGGCGAGCTTGAAGTGCTGGGCTGCCTCGTTGAGTGACTCGTGGGAGAGCAGCCGCTTGAGCGGCAGCCCCTCCTTGCGCATCAGCTTCGCGATCTGGTCCTTGCCGTGGTCGATCGCCTCCTCGCGCCGCTCCTTGGTGAACCAGGCGCGGATCTTGGAGCGGGCCCGTGGCGACTTCACGAAGGTCAGCCAGTCGCGGGACGGGCCGGCGTTCTGGGCCTTCGAGGTGAACACCTCGACCACGTCGCCGTTGTCGAGCGCCGACTCCAGCGAGACCAGGCGTCCGTTCACCCGGGCGCCGATGGTGTGGTGGCCGACCTCGGTGTGCACGGCGTACGCGAAGTCGACCGGGGTGGCTCCCAGCGGCAGCGCGATCACGTCACCCCGCGGCGTGAACACGTAGACCTCGGCCCGGTTGATCTCGAAGCGCAGGGATTCCAGGAACTCCCCCGGGTCCTCGACCTCGCTCTGCCAGTCGAGCAGCTGGCGCACCCAGGTCATGTCGTCCATGTCGCCACGGCGCTCGGTGTCGACGCCGGTGCGGCCGTCCTCCTTGTACTTCCAGTGCGCGGCGACGCCGTACTCGGCGCGTCGGTGCTGGGCGAAGGTGCGGATCTGCAGCTCGACCGGCTTGCCCTGCGGGCCGATCACCGTGGTGTGCAGCGACTGGTACATGTTGAACTTCGGCATCGCGACGTAATCCTTGAACCGCCCGAGCACGGGGTTCCAGCGGGCGTGCAGCACACCGAGGGCGGCGTAGCAGTCGCGGTCCTCCTCGACCAGGATCCGGATGCCGACCAGGTCGTAGATGTCGGAGAAGTCGCGGCCGCCGACGATCATCTTCTGGTAGATCGAGTAGTAGTGCTTGGGCCGCCCGGTCACCCGCGCCTTGATCTTGGCTTCGCGCAGGTCGGCGTCGACCTGCGAGATCACCTCGGCCAGGAACGAGTCACGCGAGGGCGCCCGCTCGGCGACCATCCGCACGATCTCGTCGTAGATCTTCGGGTGCAGGGCCGCGAAGGCGAGGTCCTCGAGCTCCCACTTGAGGGTGTTCATGCCGAGCCGGTGGGCCAGCGGGGCATAGATGTCGAGCGTCTCGCGGGCCTTGCGCTCCTGCGACTCCTGGCGGACATAGCGCAAGGTGCGCATGTTGTGCAGCCGGTCGGCCAGCTTGATGACCAGCACCCGGATGTCGCGCGACATCGCGACGATCATCTTGCGGATCGTCTCGGCCTGCGCGGAGTCGCCGTACTTGACCTTGTCGAGCTTGGTCACGCCGTCGACGAGCTGGGCGACCTCGTCACCGAAGTCGGTGCGCACCTCCTCGAGGGTGTACGGCGTGTCCTCGACGGTGTCGTGGAGCAGCGCCGCCACCAGCGTCGGCTCGGTCATCCCGATCTCGGCCAGGATCGTGGTGACCGCCAGCGGATGGGTGATGTAGGGGTCGCCGCTCTTGCGCATCTGGTCGCCGTGCATGCGCTCGGCGATGACGTAGGCGCGCTCGAGCAGGGCGAGGTCGGCCTTGGGGTGGTTGGCGCGCACCACGCGGAAGAGCGGCTCGAGCATCGGGTTCGCCGAGGACGACCGACCGGTGCCGATCCGGGCCAGCCGGGTCCGCATCCGGCGCGCGGACTGGTTGCCGATCGGCTCGGCGTGCCGAAGCTCGGGCAGCTCCTCCGGGGCCTCGGTCGCGGGCTCGGTGGCCTCCGCGAGGGCAGGCTCGTCGACGGCCGTGGTGGCCTCGTCGACGGTCCGGTCCTCGCTCATCTGCCCAGTCTAGGAGTGGTGGCTACCTCAGCCTTGCGGGAAGAGGGGGTACTCGACGCCGGAGATGTGCTGGACGACGCGGATCACCTGGCAGGAGTAGCCGAACTCGTTGTCGTACCAGAGGTAGACGATCGCGTTCTTGCCGTTCACGATCGTCGCGTTCGCGTCGACGATGCTGGCGTGGCGCGAGCCGACGAAGTCGGTCGAGACGGCGTCGTTCGAGGTCGTGAAGTCGATCTGCCGCTTCAGGCCGGAGTGCAGGGAGATGTCGCGGAGGTAGTCGTTGAGCTCCTCGCTCGTCGTCTCCTTCTCCAGGCTCAGGTTCAGGATCGCCATGCTCACGTCGGGCGTGGGCACCCGGATCGACGAGCCGGAGATGTGCGCGGTCAGCTCGGGGAGCGCCTTCGCGATGGCCGAGGCGGCACCGGTCTCGGTGAGCACCATGTTCAGCGGGGCCGAGCGGCCGCGACGGTCACCCTTGTGGAAGTTGTCGAGCAGGTTCTGGTCGTTGGTGAAGGAGTGCACCGTCTCGACGTGGCCGTGGACGATGCCGTAGCCGTCGTTGATCGCCTTCAGGGGCGGCACGATCGCGTTGGTGGTGCAGCTGGCGCACGAGATGACGGTGTCGGTGTCCTCGACGGTGCCGTGGTTCACCCCGTGCACGATGTTCTTCACGTCGCCCTTGCCGGGCGCGGTGAGCACGACCTTGGCGATGCCGGGGCGCAGGTGCTTCGACAGGCCCTCGCGGTCGCGCCACTTGCCGGTGTTGTCGATCAGGATCGCGTTGTTGATGCCGTAGGCGGTGTAGTCGACGGTCGTCGGGTCGTCGCTGTAGATGACCTGGATCCGGTTGCCGTTGGCGCAGATCGCGTCGCCGTCCTCGAGGTGGATCGAGCCGTTGAACTGGCCATGGATCGAGTCGCGGCGCAGCAGCGAGGCGCGCTTCTTGAGGTCGTCCTCGGACCCGCGGCGTACGACGACCGCGCGCAGGCGCAAGCCGTTGCCCGAGCCGGACTTCTCGATCAGGAGGCGAGCGAGCAACCGGCCGATCCGGCCGAAGCCGTAGAGGACGACGTCGGTCGGGCCCTGCTGCTGCAGCTTGTTCTCGCCGGTCGCGCCGGCGACCTCACGGGTCACGAACTCGACCAGGGTCAGCTCGGACTGTGCGGCGTACGCGACGGCGAGCTTGCCGATGTCGATGCGCGAGGGGCCCAGGTCGAGACCGGTGAGGATCTCGAGGATCGGCCAGGTCTCCTCGATGTCGAGCTCGCGGGTCTCGATCTGGCGCACGTAGCGGTGCGTCTTGAGGATGCTGATCGCGGACTTGTTCACCAGCGACCGGCTGTGCACCAGGATCGTGACGTCCTTCTCGCGGTAGAGCTTCCCGATGACGGGGATCATCGCCTCGGCGAGGGCCTCGCGGCGCTTCCAGTCGGCGAAGTGGTCGGTCACAGCGGTCACAGCGGGTCCTTCTGCTTTCAGGGAGGGGTGGTTCGGCTCAGACCTGGCCGAGCGCGGTCAGCGGCAGCCCGCCGATGGTGGCGCGTCCGGGCAGGAACGTGAGCTCGAGGAGTACGGCGAGCGCGTGCGGGACTCCCCCGCATCGCTCGACGAGGCGGGCGGTGGCCGCCGCGGTGCCGCCGGTGGCGAGCACGTCGTCGACCAGCAGGATGCGCTCCCCCGGACGGATCGCGTCCTGGTGGATCTCGAGGGTGGCCTGGCCGTACTCGAGGGAGTAGGACTCGGCATGCGTGGGCCTCGGCAGCTTGCCGGGCTTGCGGACGGGCACGAAGCCGGCGCCCAGCGCGAGGGCCACGGGAGCACCGAAGATGAAGCCGCGCGCCTCCATGGCGACGACCTTGTCGACGACCGCGACGCCGTCGGAGTCGCGGCCGGCATCGGCGAGGGCCTGGACGACGGCGGTGAAGGCGTCGTGGTCGGCGAGCAACGGTGTGACGTCCTTGAAGACCACTCCCCGCTGGGGGAAGTCAGGGACGTCGACCAGCCGCTGGAGGGCGTCGACCACGAATGTCACCGCTACTTGCCTCGCTTGCTGCGGGGCTGGCGCGAGGGCTGGGGACGACCCGAGGCCGGGCTGTCCTGGACCGGACCATGGGCGGGCGGAGCGACCCGGCCGGAGCCGGAGGCCTCGGGACGCCGCGGCGGCGCGGTCGCGGGAACGACCCGATCGTCGAGCACGCCGTCCTCGACCAGCTCACGCGGGTTCTCGTCGACGTCCATGCCCTCCTTGAAGGTGGGCACCGAGGCGTAGCGGTCGGCAGCCTTGGCCCGGGCCGCGGCCCGCTTCTCGGCGGCGACGACGTCCTTCTCGGTCGACTTCAGCTGCACCAGGAGCGGCGTCGCGATGAAGATCGAGGAGTAGGCGCCGGCGGCCATGCCGACGAACAGGGCGAGCGCGAGGTCCTTGAGCGCGCCCGAGCCGAGCTGGACGGCACCGACGTAGAGCAGTGCGCCGACCGGGATGAGCGCGACCAGGCTGGTGTTGATCGAGCGCACCAGGGTCTGGTTGACGGCGAGGTTGGCGGCCTGGGCATAGGTACGACGGCCGGTGCGGAGGTCCTTGGTGTTCTCGCGGACCTTGTCGAAGACCACGACCGTGTCGTAGAGCGAGAAGCCGAGGATGGTCAGCACGCCGGTGACAGTGGCCGGCGACACCTCGAAGCCGGACAGAGCATAGATGCCGACGGTGATCAGGACGTCGTGGGCCAGCGCGACCAGCGCGGCCACCGACATCTTCCACTGGCGGAAGTAGGCCCAGATGAACAGCACCACCAGGATCAGGAAGACGACCAGGCCCTGCAGCGAGCGGTTGGCGACCTCCTTGCCCCAGCTGGCACCGATGTCGGACTGGGAGATCTGGTCCTTGGTGACGCCGACGGTCTTCTCGATCTCGGCGGCGACCTTCTCGCCCTCCGGCGAGGTGAGCTCCTCGGTCTGGATCAGGATCGCGTTGGTCCCCGAGGTGGTGACGATCGGGGCCTCGGCGTTCTTGATGCCCAGGCCGGCGATCGCGTTGCGCAGCTTGTCGGCGTTGTCCTGAGAGGCCTGGCCGGGCGCTAGTTGGCTGACCCGGTATTCGGCGCCGCCGACGAACTCGATGCCGAAGTTCAGGGGCTTGAGCCACAGGCCGAGCGCCGCCACGACGACGATCACGCCGGACATGACGTACCAGAGCTTCCAGCGACCGACGAAGTTGATCGAGCGACGGCCGTCGTACAGCTCGGCTCCGAAGCGGGAGAACTTGCTCATCAGGCCTTACCTCCGAGACGCAGGCCCGGCAGGGAGTCGACGCCGATGTGCTCGGCGTCCAGGCCGGAGAACTTGTGCCCCTGGTTGAAGAAGGTGAACTGGGCCAGCCACGACACCATCGGCTTGGTGAACCAGAAGAACACCACGAGGTCGATGAGGGTGGACAGACCGAGGGCGAACGCGAAGCCCTTCACCACGCCGGCGGCGAAGAAGTAGAGCACCACGGCCGCGAGCAGGGAGACGGTGTCGGCCGCGAGGCAGGTGTTCCGGGCACGCACCCAGCCGCTCTCGACGGCGACGCGCATGGACTTGCCGTCGCGCATCTCGTCCCTGATGCGTTCGAAGAACACGATGAAGGAGTCGGCCGTGATGCCGACGGCCACGATCAGACCGGCGATGCCGGGGAGCGTGAGCGTGAAGCCCGCTGCCGTGCTGAGCAGCAGGACCAGGCCATAGGTCAGGCCACCGGCCGTCAGCAGGCTGGCCACCACCACCAGGCCGAGGCCGCGGTAGTAGATCAGGCAGTAGAGCATGACGACGATCAGGCCGATGATGCCGGCGGTGATGCCGGCGCTCAGCTGGTCACCGGCGAGCGAGGGGCCGACGGCCTCCACACTCGGGTCGTCCTTGAAGGCGATCGGCAGCGAGCCGAACTTCAGGCTCGTCGACAGCGAACGAGCCTCGTCGAGCGAGAAGTTGCCGGTGATCTGCGCGTTGCCGTCGAGGATCGGGTTGATCACCTGCGGGGCGGAGATCACCTGGCCGTCGAGCACGATCGCGAACAGCTTGCCGGTGCCGGCGAGGCTGCCGGTGACCTTGGCGAAGGACTTGGTGGCGGTTCCGTCGAAGTCGAGGTTGACGGCGTAGTTGACGTCCTTGTCGGGGATGCCGTACGAGGCGTCGTTGAGCTGGGTGCCCTCGATGATCGCCTTGGACAGGAGGTACTTGGCGCGCAGGCCCGTGGTCGGGTCGGGCTCGCCGCAGGTGATGAGCACCTTGTCGGGGTCGTCGACGACCTCGGGAGCCGTGCCGTCGGCCGGGCAGCTGAAGGCGTTGTAGGCCGCCAGGCTCGCCGCGTCGGGGCTGTTCTGGAAGGCCAGCTGCGCGTCGATGAAGTCCTTGGTGCTGGGCTCGGCCGGCGGCGTGGTGGTCGTGCTGGTCGGGCTCGGCGACACGGTCTCGGTCGACGTCGGCGTCGGCGTCGGCGTCTCGGTCGGGTCGGCCGTGGACGAGGGCGCCAGCTTGAGCTGCCCGAACGGAGCCGGCCGGTTCTTGCCGGTGGCCGACGGCGTGCTGGACGGCGATGCCTTGCCCGTCGGCGACCCGCTGCTGGTCACCGTCGGCGGCGCGAGCACGCCGTTGCCTGGCGTCTCGGTCGTGGGCAGCTGGGTCGCGCTGCCGTCACCCTGCGCAGCGACCAGCCGGAAGCGCAGCTGGGCCTGCTTCTCGACGGTCTGCACGAGCTCGGGCCGGTTGGCGCCGGGGATCTCGACGACGACGAAGCGGTTGCCCTGCGTGGTCACCTCGGCCTCGGTGACGCCCGAGCCGTTGACGCGCTGGTCGATGATGTCGGCAGCCTGCTTGAGGCTGTCGGGATCGACGTTACTGTCCTTGGTGATCAGGGTGATCCGGGTGCCACCCTGCAGATCGAGGCCGAGCTCGGGCTTCCACTTGCCGCCGAGGGCGACGAGTCCGAACACGATGACAATGCCCAGGAAGAACACCACGACGGTGCGACCCGGATGAGGCGATTTCTTCGCCACGTCAGTTGCTCCTCTCGGCGTGACGGACCTCGACGATCGCGCCTCGGGCAGCCTGTATGACGACGCCGTCGGCCACCTCCAGCCCGACCCGGTCGTCCGCCACGCTGCGGATGGTGCCGAAGATCCCGGCAGCCAGAATGACCTCATCGCCTACTTCGAGGTGAGCTTGCACGTCCCGGTAGGCCTGTGATCGACGCGACGCGGGCCGCACGATGAAGAGCCAGAAGACCAGCGCGATGCCGACGAGCGGCAACAGCGCGAGCAGGTCCGGCACGGGTCATACCTCTCGAAGGGCGGGAGAAAATGGGCGGCTGTGCACGCGCACAGTCGGCCGACCGTGGAGTCTATGTCACCGGCCGAACAACGTCGCATCGGCCCGCCCGGCCGTGCCGACGCTGTCGGGCTGACCGAGCCCGAGGTGCTGCCAGGCGGCGGGAGTCGCGACCCGACCGCGCGGGGTGCGGGCCAGCAGGCCACTGCGGACCAGGAACGGCTCGGCGACCTCCTCGACCGTCTCGCGCTCCTCACCGACGGCGACGGCCAGGGTGCTGACGCCGACCGGTCCCCCGCCGAACCGGCGGCACAGGACGTCGAGCACCGCCCGGTCGAGCCGGTCGAGACCCGACTCGTCGACTTCGTAGAGCTCGAGCGCGCGCTGCGAGACGGCCAGCGTGACGACTCCGTCGGCGCGCACCTGGGCATAGTCGCGGACCCGGCGCAGCAACCGGTTGGCGATCCGGGGGGTGCCGCGACTGCGACTGGAGATCTCGACCGACCCGTCGTCGGTCAGGTCGACGCCGAGCAGACCGGCACTGCGACGCACGATCAGGTCGAGCTCGGCCGGCTCGTAGAACTCCAGGTGGCCGGTGAACCCGAACCGGTCACGCAGCGGGCCCGGCAGCAGGCCGGCGCGGGTGGTGGCCCCGACCAGCGTGAAGGGCGGGATCTCCAGCGGGATCGCGGTGGCGCCCGGGCCCTTGCCGATGATGACGTCGACCCGGAAGTCCTCCATGGCCATGTAGAGCATCTCTTCGGCCGGGCGGCTCATCCGGTGGATCTCGTCGACGAACAGGACGTCGCCTTCGTTCATGCCCGACAGGATCGCGGCGAGGTCACCGGCGTGCGTGATCGCGGGGCCGCTGGTCAGCCGGAGTGGCGCGCTCATCTCGGCGGCGATGATCATGGCCAGCGTCGTCTTGCCGAGCCCGGGCGGGCCGCTGAGCAGCACATGGTCAGGCGTCCGGCCTCGACGACGGGCCGCCTCCAGGACGAGACCCAGCTGCTCACGCACCCGGGTCTGCCCGATCACCTCGTCGAGGGTGCGCGGGCGGAGCGCGGCCTCGATCGTGCGCTCGTCACCGTCGGCGTCGGCCGCCGTGAGGTCCACCAGGCTCGCGAGGTGGAGCTCCTCCGCCTCGTCGAAGTCGTTGCTGCGCATCAGCTCACGCCCTGCTCAGGGTCTGCAGCGCCGCCCTCAGCAGCGCGCCGACGTCGGGGCTGCCGTTGGCCTGGGGAGCCACCGCCTCGACGGCGGACTCGGCCTCCTTGGTTGACCAGCCGAGACCGACCAGCCCCTGGTGCACCTGGTCACGCCAGGTCTCCTGGGCGACCACGGCGCGCTGCGCGCCAAGACTGACGGGAGCCCCGAGGCGGTCCTTGAGCTCGAGGATGATGCGCTGTGCACCCTTCTGGCCGATGCCGGACACCTTGGTCAGCGTCTTGACGTCTTCGCCGGCAACGGCGCGACGCAGGTCGTCGGGGCTGAGCACCGCCAGCATCGCCTGCGCGAGCTTGGGGCCCACGCCGCTGGCGGTCTGCAACAGCTCGAAGCAGGACTTCTCGTCGTCGTCGAGGAAGCCGAACAGGGTCAGGGAGTCCTCGCGGACCACCATGCTGGTCGGCAGCATCGCCGTCGCACCGGGCCGGAGCGTGGCCAGGGTGTTCGGAGTGCAGAGCAGCTCGAGGCCGACGCCGCCTACCTCGAGGACGGCACTGTTCAGCGAGAGCTGGGCGACCTCACCGCGGACGAACGCGATCATCGACGACCTCCTTGAGCCGCGATCGCGGCCTGGATCCGGGACTGGGCGCCACCGCGCCAGATGTGGGTGATGGCCAGGGCCAGGGCGTCGGCCGCGTCTGCGGGCTTGGGCACCTCGGTGAGGCGGAGCAGCCGGGCGACCATGGCGCCCACCTGGGCCTTGTCGGCGCGACCGTTGCCGGAGACCGCGGCCTTGACCTCGGACGGGGTGTGCAGCGCGACCGGGATGTCACGGCGCGCCGCCGCCACCATGGCCAGCCCGCTGGCCTGGGCAGTGCCCATCACCGTGCTGACGTCGGAGCGCGCGAAGACCCGCTCGACGGCGACCGCGTCGGGCTGGTGCTCATCGAGCCACTCCTCGATGCCGCGCTCGATGAGCATCAGGCGTTGCGGGATCGGCAGGTCGCTGGAGGTGCGCACGACGCCGACAGCGACCAGGGTCAGGGGCCGGCCCACCGAGCCCTCCACGACACCGAGGCCGCACCGGGTCAGGCCGGGGTCGATGCCGAGCACGCGCATGAGGTCAGTCCTTGTCCGTTAGAACAGGTGTTCGGACAAGACCTTACGCAGGAGGTGCACCCGCATCGGCGTGCGACACGCGCTCAGGCGTCCTCGAGCTCGGCCATCACGTGATCGGGGACGTCGACGTTGGTGAAGACGTTCTGGACGTCATCGAGGTCCTCGAGCGCGTCGACGAGGCGGAACACCTTGGCGGCCGCATCGGCGTCGACGGGGATCTCGAGGCTGGCCACGAACTCCACCTCGGCGGAGTCGTAGTCGATCGAGGCCGCCTGCAGCGACTGGCGCACGTCGACCACGTCGGTGGCCTCGGAGACCACCTCGAACGCCTCGTCCAGGTCGTTGACCTCCTCGGCACCGGCGTCGAGCGTCGCCTCGAGTACGTCGTCCTCGCCGACCTCGCGCGCCTCCTGGGCCTTCGGCACGATCACCACGCCCTTGCGGGTGAACAACCGCGAGACCGAGCCCGGGTCGGCCATCGTGCCGCCGTTGCGGGTGACCGCCGTGCGCACCTCCATGGCAGCCCGGTTCTTGTTGTCGGTCAGGCACTCGACCAGGAAGGCCACGCCCTGGGGGCCGTAGACCTCGTACATGATCGTGGAGTAGTCAGCCCCGCCGGCCTCGGCACCCGAGCCGCGCTTGACCGCGCGGTCGATGTTGTCGTTCGGCACCGACGACTTCTTGGCCTTCTGGATCGCGTCGTAGAGCGTGGGGTTGCCGGTCGGGTCGCCGCCTCCCATCCGGGCCGCGACCTCGATGTTCTTGATCAGCTTGGCGAACATCTTGCCGCGCTTGGCGTCGACGACGGCCTTCTTGTGCTTGGTGGTCGCCCATTTGGAGTGGCCGGACATGCGTTACCTCTTCTACGACTTCGTGACGAGATCCAGGAACAGTCGGTGGATGCGGTCTCCCCCACCCACCTCGGGGTGGAAAGACGTCGCCATCAGCGGACCCTGCTGGACCGCGACGATCCTACCGTCGGCCGGCCCGCCCTCGACGCGAGCCAGCACCTCGACCCCGTCGCCGATCTCCTCGACCCAGGGTGCCCGGATGAACACCGCGTGCACTGTGTCGTCGAGCCCCGCGAAGCTGAGGTCCTCCTCGAAGGAGTCGACCTGGCGTCCGAACGCGTTGCGCCGCACGGTGATGTCGAGGCCGCCGAGTGTCTCCTGGTCGGCGGTGCCACCCTGGAGGCGGTCGGCCAGCAAGATCATCCCGGCGCAGGTGCCGAAGGCCGGCATGCCGCTCCGGATGCGCTGCTGCAGAGGCTCGAACAGGTCGAACGCCCGGGCCAGCTTGAACATGGTGGTGCTCTCGCCCCCGGGCAGGATCAGCGCGTCGCAGCGCTCGAGCTCGCTGGGACGACGAACGCCGATCGCCTCGGCGCCCAGCTCGGCGACGACCCGCAGGTGCTCGCGGACGTCGCCCTGCAGGGCGAAGACTCCGATGGTGGGGGTTGGCACAAGGGGAAACGTTAGCCAGTCGGGGGCTGCGCCAGCGCAGCGGCCACCAGGTCCTCGATCCGGGCATCCGGGTCGAGAGTCAGCCCGCGCTCGCGAGCCAGGGTGTCGAACTGCGACCAGACCAGGCCGGTCATCAGCTGAGCCAGGCGCTCGGTCCTCGGCGCGCGCACCGGCCGCCACAGCCAGTGCCGCACGATCCCCATCATCTCCGAGACCAGACCGAAGATGAGCAGGTCGAGGGACTCGGCGTCCTCGTCGCTGAGCGTGATCTGCAGGACCGAGGTGGCCAGGTCGACCAGCTCGTGCACCTGCGAGGCGATCTGCTGCAGGGTCTCGTGGAGAGGGCCCGGCTGCTCTCCGAGGTACGACGCAGAGTCACTGAGCCGGTGCAGCGCCGGATGGGTGTCGGCCCACTCGACGTAGGACCGGACGATGCGGCCGATCACGTCGTTGATGCTGCCTTCGAGCACGAACTCGGCGAACAACCGGTCGCGCACGCTGCCGAGCACCTGCAGGCGCACTTCGCGGTCCAGGTCGGCGCGATCGGTGAAGTGGCGATAGATCGCCGCCCGCGGGACCGCGGCGCGCTCGGCGATCTGCCGGATGTGGAACTCCGCCCCCGGCGGCTGACCCTCGATGACCGCGATCGCGGCCTCGACGATCAGCTGGCGGCGATCGAGGTTGTGCTGCTCCCAGCGCGCGCGACGACCGTCTCCGGCGTCTTCCTCGTGAGCGGCCATGGCAGGACCCTAGGCCACCGCGACCCGACGACCGGGGAGGTCTCGGGGTCGCGCAGCTTCCCGTCGAGCAGGTCGTCGAGCAGCGCGTCCACGGTCTCCTCGGCACACGACTTGTTGGTGCCGATGAATCCGGTCGGGCCGCGCTTGATCCACCCGGCGACGTAGACACCGGGGCTGACCCGGCCGTGGGCGTTGGGGACGGTCCCGCTCACCTCGTCGAACGGGAGGTCGCGAACGGGACGTCCGCGATAGCCGACCGACCGGATCACCATGCCGGCCTCGATCACCTCGCGCTCGTCGGTCAGCCGTGCGCTCACCCGACCGTCGGCGCCGGTGACCAGCTCGGTGCGCGCCACCTCGACGCCGGTGACCTGCTGATCCCCGAGGATGCGCACGGGCGCGGTCTGGAACCGCAGCACGATCCGGCGTCGTCCCTCCCCCGGGGTACGTCGTGCCAGCTCGGCCAGCAGGGTGGTCTTCGGGGAGTCCTCGACACTGGGGTGTCCCCCGGTGTCGACGACGACGTCGATGTCGTCGAGCCCGGCCAGGCCGACGAGCTCGGGCAGCGTGAACGCCGCCTCGGCGGGCCCGCGACGACCGAGCACGACCACCTCGCGCACCCGGCTCCCGCGGAGGCAGGCCAGGGCGAGCGCGTCGATCTCGGTGTCGGCGAGCGCGTCCGGATCGGAAGTCAGGATCCGGGCCACGTCGAGGGCGACGTTGCCGTTCCCGATCACGACCACTCGTTCGTGGCCCAGGTCGACATAGGTGTCCAGATGGTCGGGATGGCCGTTGTACCACCCGACCACCTCGGTCGCCGACTCGCTGCCGGGCAGGTCCTCGCCGGGAACGCCCAGCGCCCTGTCGGTCGAGGCACCCACGCTGTACAGAACAGCGTGATACTCAGTCGCGAGCTCGTCGTGGGTGATGTCCACGCCGACCTCGACGCCGAGTCGGTAGGCAAATCCGGTCTGTTGCTCGATGGTCTCGAAGAGCTGGTTCACCTTGCGCGTCGAACGATGGTCGGGGGCGACCCCGAAGCGCGCCAGCCCGTGCGGCGTGGGCAACCGGTCGTAGACGTCGACCGAGACCCCGGCGTGCCGGAGCAGGTGGTCCGCGGCGTACAGGCCAGCGGGCCCAGCGCCCACGACGGCCACCCGCACGGGCGTGCCCGGCAGCGGTCGGACCGGCGGGACCGGAGCCAGGATCGAGCGGTCCAGGTGTGGCTGGCCCTCGAAGTACGACGCGTTCAGCGCGATGAACGGCAGCTCGCGCTCGGTCAGGGCCGTGTGTGGCTTGATCGCGTCCACCGGGCATGCGGTCACGCACGCCCCGCAGTCCACGCACGACGCCGGGTCGACGTACACCATCTCGGCGGAGCCGAAGCCGGGCTCACCGGGCGCCGGGTGGATGCAGTTGACCGGGCAGGCGACGACGCAGGAGGCGTCGGCGCAGCACGACTGGGTGACGACGTAGGGCATGGGAGCTCCCGGGTCAGGCGGCTTCCGCCGGCGCGATGGCCGGCTCGCCGGTCGGGGCGCCGCGGAACCGGGACGCCTTGCCGTGGATGCCGAGCACCCTCCAGAGCGGGCCGGTGACGCGGTTCACCACGCCGATCTCCTCGGCGAGGGCTCGGACGTCGCCGAACATGCCCTGGAGCATCTCGCGGCCCTCGGGGCTGTCCCAGAAGACGTCCTTGACGACCTCGCGGGGCACGCCGGCCACGGTGGTGATCTCCTTGGCGGGAACCATGATCTCGTTGGCCAGCCAGCGCAGCGCGATCGGGAACGCGACCGACAGCAGGGCCTTGCGGACCGGGTTCAACTGCGGCGTGGTGTGCCGGAGGTACTCGTGGGCGAAGGAGATGTGCCGCGCCTCTTCCGCGACGTGGATCTGCATGATCCGCTGCATGAGCGGGTGCAGCTCCGCCTCGTCGCGCAGGATCGCCTTCTGCAGGTGGTCGATCGGCTCCTCGCCGGCCAGGATGCCGAGGAAGAAGATCTCGGGGAGCACGTGGGCCACCAGCGGCAGGAACGGCGACAGCGTCCGGAAGAAGCGGCTGGTGCCGGGGACGTCGACGCCGAGGCGGTTGACGAACTCCTGGAACATCTGGGTGTGGTGGGTCTCCTCGGTCACCTCGTGCGTGCAGTAGCGGAACTCCGCCGAGCCGTTCGGGACCGTCATCACGTATTCCATGACGCCGCGGATCAGCAGGTTCTCGAACTGCAGGCCGACCTTCGCGACGTTGGCCTGGCGCCACATCCCGATGGCGATCTGCTGGTCCTGGGGCAGCGACTGGTACCACGGGTGCCGGCCCAGTGCGTCGGACTTCGGGAGGATCCAGCGCGGGTCGTCGGCGACGACGGCGAACTCGGGCGAGTCCCAGGCGATGTCGAGGAAGGCGTCGAAGTGCTGGTGCACCGAGCCCTCGGACAGGGTCCGCAGCTTCTCGTCGTACGACGGGGTGGTCTTCGCAGGCATGGGGTTCTACCTCTCGATGGCGCGAGTGAGTGCTACTCGAAGTCACATATAACCAGATGTGCGGAACACCGTGTCACACATATCGATGGGTCGACGCTGTTTGTGCGCCGGATCACGCGCCCGGACGAGCCCCTCAGGGCGTCCGGCGGTGCCAGAAGGCCGAGACCTCGATGCGGCCCTCGTCGTACTTCGCGGTGAGGCCGTGACGCTCGAAGGTCGCGATCGTCTCGTCGAGGAGCAGGTCGCCGGGCGCGATGTTGGCCGTGGTGCCGTGCCAGAGGTTGACCTCGAGCATGCCGTGGTCGATGGCATGCCAGACGTCGCCGGGCGTGAACCAGACGACCCCGAGCGGGTGCCGGTCCTCGATGACGGCCTTGGCCGCCCAGTGGTCCTCGCAGCCCTGGAGTACGACGAGTCCGGCCGACTCGAGGTCGGCGAACGTGGCGATCAGCCGGTCGTGGTCTGTGCTCGCCGGCCAACCCGACTGCTCGGCGACCAGCTCCTGGTGGGCGGCGGCAAGCCAGGCCCGAGCCATCAGGTCGGCATCGATGCCGGGCATCTCGGCGCTGATCGCCTCGGCCACCTCGCGGCGCATCTCGGCGGGACCGAGCAACCCTGCACGGACCTGCAGCCGCGCGAACGACCGCAGGTCCTGCTCGATCCGGCTGGCGGTCACCAGCCGCGTTCGGAGAGCCGGTGCGGCTGGGGGATCTCGTCGACGTTGATGCCCACCATGGCCTCGCCCAGCCCGCGGGAGACCTTGGCGACCACGTCGGGGTCGTCGAAGAACGTGGTGGCCTTCACGATCGCCTCGGCCCGCTGGGCCGGGTTGCCGGACTTGAAGATGCCCGACCCGACGAAGACACCCTCGGCACCGAGCTGCATCATCATCGCCGCGTCGGCCGGGGTCGCGATGCCACCGGCGGTGAACAGGACGACGGGCAGCTTGCCGGCCTCGGCGACCTCCTTGACCAGGTCATAGGGCGCCTGCAGCTCCTTGGCCGCCACGTACAGCTCGTCGGTCGACAGGCCGTGCAGGCGGCGGAGCTCGGCGCGGATGGTGCGCATGTGGGTGACCGCGTTGGAGACGTCGCCCGTGCCGGCCTCGCCCTTGGAGCGGATCATCGCCGCGCCCTCGGTGATCCGCCGCAGGGCCTCACCCAGGTTGGTGGCACCGCACACGAACGGCACGGTGAAGTTCCACTTGTCGATGTGGTTGGCGTAGTCGGCCGGGGTCAGCACCTCGGACTCGTCGATGTAGTCCACGCCGAGCGACTGGAGGATCTGCGCCTCGGCGAAGTGCCCGATCCGGGCCTTGGCCATCACCGGGATGCTGACGGCCTCGATGATCGACTCGATCATGTCGGGGTCGCTCATCCGCGACACCCCGCCCTGGGCACGGATGTCAGCGGGCACCCGCTCGAGCGCCATCACCGCGACCGCACCGGCGTCCTCGGCGATCTTGGCCTGCTCGGCGGTGACCACATCCATGATCACGCCACCCTTGAGCATCTCGGCCATTCCGCGCTTCACGCGGGTCGTGCCGGTGCTGGTCTCGGGGGTGGTGTGGGTCGTGATCTCGGGTGTTTCAGCCATGGTCCCCAGCCTACTTGGCAGCGACCTGCGGCCCATATTCGGGACTGCTTGTTGGTCATCTGCTCAACCGAAGTAGGCCTTGCTCTCCTCGAACCGGAACCGCCAGGCCGCGAGTGCCGTGAACAGGATCCCGAAGCCGGCGATCGCGAGGATCGGCCCGACGGTGCCGGAGATGCCCGCACCGTCAAGGATCACGTCGCGGAAGCCACCCATCGCCCAGTAGGTCGGCAGAGCGGGTGCTACTGCCTGCGCCCAGCCCGGCATCGTCTCGACGGGAACCCAGGCTCCGCCCAGCAACGCGAGCGCGGTGCCCCCGACGCTGCCGATCGCGTTGAGCTGGTTGGTGGTGCGCGACAGCGCCGTGACCAGCAGACCGAACGCGCTGAGTGCGAGGGCGAGCACGACAATCATCAACGCGAGGGCCAGCCACGAGCCGCGGATGTGCAGCCCGAAGAGCGGCCCGCCGAGACCGAAGAGCAGGGCGAGCTGGACAATGCTGACGAGCACGCTGGGCACGACCTTGCCGATCATGATGTCGGTCGAGCTTGCAGCGCTGGCGCGAAGCCGGTCCCAGGTGCCCCAGCCGTGGTCGCGGAAGAAGCTGAATCCGGAGTAGCCGACGCCGAACGCCGCGAAGGCCACCGCCATGCCGGGTACGCCGAACTCGGCGCCGTTGGCCCCCGGATAACCCTGTGCCTGCAGGGCGCTCGCGAAGAGGTTCTTGGTGAGCGCCACCATCAGCAGCGGCATCACCACCACGAAGATCACTGTCGACGGGTCGGTCATCTGCACCCGCATCTCGTGGCGGAAGATCGCCCAGCAGACCCGGGGTGACATCAGGCCGCCCCACTCACCTTCGCGCGGCCCTCGCGGTCGGCCTCGTCGTACCTCTTGCCGGTGAGACTGAGATAGACCGCCTCGAGCGTGGGCCGCACGATCTCCACCGAGGCCAGAGCACCCTGCGGGAGCCGGGGCAGAACATCTGACAGCACGGACGCAGGGTCGGCTGCGGGCAGTCGCAGCCGGGTGTCGTCGACACGAGTGGCGCCGGCAAGCTCGGGCAGCGTGCCCTCGTGGAAGGACAGCTCGATGACGGGCTCCGCATGCGAGCGGATCAGCTCGTCGACCACGCCGCGAGCGATCACCCGGCCGTGATCAACGATGACGATCCGGCCTCCCAGAGACTCGACCTCGCCCAGGTAGTGGGTGGAGTAGACGATGGCCGACCCGTCCTCGGCGAGTGCGCGCACGAGGTCGAGGAGCTGCCCGCGGGTCTCGACGTCGGCGCCGGTCGTGGCCTCGTCGAGCAGGAGCAGCTTGGGATGATGGAGCAGCGCCAACGCCGTGTGCAGCCGGCGCTTCTGGCCACCCGAGAGCTTGCCGGCCTGACGGTCCAGCAGATCGGCCAGGCCGAGCGCCTCGGCCACCTCGGCACTTCTCGCCTTGGCGTCGCGAGCTGTGAGCCCGGACAACTCACCGAAAAGCTGGAGGTTGTGCCGCACGGAGACCACCGGATACAGGCCGGTGTCCTGGGGCGCGAGCCCGATCAGGCGGCGTACGCGCGCCGAGTGCCGGAGCGCATCCAGCCCGTCCACCTCGACCGTGCCGCCGTCGGCCCTGCGCAGGCCGGCCACGATCGAGACAAGAGAGGTCTTGCCGGCCCCGTTGGGACCGATCAGGGCGACGATCTCGCCGGCTCCGACGTCGAGATCAACCCCGCGGAGCGCCTCGACCTCGCCGTAAGACTTGCGCAGCCCCTCCACGTGCAGCATCTCGCCAGTCTCGACGGCCGCGCCGACACCGGTCAACGCCCAGGAGTCTCCTAGGGCGCGAGCGCCTGCTGGCGTACGACGAGCACCCGCTGGACCACCGTGATCGTGCTCGCCAGGGCCAGCGCGCCGAGGGTCACCGGGATCGCCCACAGGGCCTTCTCCCCCGCACCCAGCTTGTTCACCAGGTCAGCCGCGCCGGTCACGACCAGGATCGCGACGAGGCGGTCGGCCCGCTCCGCGATGCCGACCTTGGCCTGCATGCCGAGCGACTCCGCCTTGGCTCGGGCGTAGGAGGTCACCGAACCCATCGACAGGCAGTAGATCGACAGGGCGGCGAACGCCTCGTTGTCGCCCGGGCCGACGTAGTACATCGCCAGTCCCCCGAAGATCGCCGCGTCGCCGATCCGGTCGAGCGTGGAGTCGAGAAACGCCCCGAAGACACTCGTGCGGCCGGACTGACGAGCCATCGCGCCGTCGATCATGTCGGAGAAGACGAAGGCGGTGATCACCAGGACGCCGACCAGCAGCAGTCCCTGGGGGAAGAAGACCAGCGCACCGGCGACCACCCCGAGGGTGCCGACGAAGGTGACGGCGTCGGGGCTGACCCCGAGCTTCAGCAGGAGCGTGATGACCGGCTGGAGGAGGCCGGTCCAGAAGGCGCGAAATCGTTCAAGCATGGTGGCAGGAGGGTAGCCGAGGCACGCGGGCGTACGGTGGGAGGACGGAGCCAGTCAGGCTTCCGAGCAGCGGAGCAACCATGAGCGACAAGTCGCCTCGTCAGGGCATGACCAAGAAGACCGGCAAGTCCATCAAGGAGAAGCGCGCCGAGAAGCGAGACAAGTCTCACGTCACGACCGTCTCCGAGACCATCCACCCGAACAAGAAGCGCTGACGTCGCAGGACCCGGCGCTCCTCAGAGCAGCGCCGCGTCCTGCTTCACGTGCGGTTGGACGCGCTGAGTCAGACGAGTTCGGGCACTCGCAGGTGCGCGATCACGAGGTTGTACTCGGCGACGTCGAGGACGTCCACGCCCGCGTCGCGGATGCCGGCGTTGCGGATAGCCCAGGCGCGCTCACGGCTGGATTCCATCGCGGCCCTGGAGTCGTAGGTCGTGGTGCTGCAGGCCCGGCTGGTCTCGCGGTTCACCATCAGGCTGGTCGAGCAGAAGCCCTCCAGCGACTCGATCTCGGGCAGGAAGGCCTTGCGGTAGAGCTCGAGGTTGCGGTCGATGTCACCGTGGTTGAGCCGCATCCAGGTCACCCGGCAGCAGGCACCGCCGACCGAGCGGTGGTCACGGCGCATCACGTCGACCTCCCACTCCTCGATCTGCGGGATGCCGCCCATGATCTCGCCGCCACGCATCCGCATCGGCGCCAGGTGGACGTCGCTCATCTGCATGGCCGCGGCGGTGTGCCACGAGCTGGTGACGATGCACTGGCCGGACTCGGCATCGGCCAGCATCGAAAGTCCAAGACAGCCGTCGAGGGCGGTGATCGTCGGCATCACCTGGTCACGCACATACGCGATGCCGGCCTCGAGCCGCTCCGGCTCTCCCATGATCGTGGTGGAGCGAGCGAACATCCGGCTCGCCTCCCTTCCCGTCGGATGATGCGGGGCCGCGCGGGCGCCGCCGGTCGGGTTCCACATTCCTCCCGACTGGCGGCGTGCGCAATGGGCGTCAGACCAGCTCGGGCACGCGCAGATGCGCAAAGACGAGCTCGCACTCGTCGATCTCGGTGAACTCGACCCCACCCATCTCTGTGCGGCGGGCGCGCATGGCAGCGGCGATCTCGCGGGTCGCCTCGAGGGTGGCCTTCGAGTCGTAGCGCGCCGTACTGCAGCAGCGGCCGGAGCTCCGGTCGATGAGCAGACTGGCACTGCAGAAGCCTTCGGACTCCTCGAGCTTCGGCAGCACGGTGTGCTTGAAGAAGTCGAGCGTCCGCTCGATCTCCGAAAGGTCGCCCTGGAGCCAGGTCACGCGGCACCAGGAACCCTCGCGGGCCTCGTGCTCGCGGTGCATCACCGCGATCTCCCACTGGTCGACCGTGACGGGGCCGCCGAAGATCTCCTCTCCGCGGGTGCGCATGGGTACGACCCGGCTTTCGGTGGCCTGCATGGCCTCTTCGGACGACCACGAGCTGGTCGCGATGCAGCGGCCCGAGTCACGGTTGGCCAGCAGCGAGAGACCGATGCAGCCGTCCATGCTCGTGATCGCCGGCATGACTTCGTCGCGGATATAGGTGATGCCCGCATCGACTTTGCCGGGGTCTCCCGTGATCGTCGTGGAGCGTGCAAACATTCGATTCGCCTCCAACTGGCTGGGGCGGCGCCCCGGTGGCGCCACCGGTCAACCCTCCACATTGCTCCGCAGCGGGCCGCTGCGCAATGGCCCGTCAGGCGTTGGCGACCTCGGGTGCCTCTGGAGCCACCGTGGGGTGGGTGCGGCGGAAGCGCCGCAAGGTGTACGACGTGACGGTGGTCGCGCCGACCGCTGCCGCCGACGCACTCCGCGGCAGCCGCAGCAGGGGCGCGAGCTCGCCGAAGTAGCGCTCGGCTCCGAGCACTTCGAGCGGCTCCTCGGCGCCGCCGGTCAGCTCGCGATAGAGCCGGATCGCGCCGGACTTCACGACGTACACGAGCTCACCCGGGTCGCCCTGCCGGAACAGCACCTCCCCGTCGGCCAGCGTGAGGTCCTCGGGTTCACGGTCGACGGCGTGCCCGTTCGGCGCCAGTTCCACCACGGCGTCCGCGAGGTGCGAGATCCGGTCGTCGTGGGTGGCCACCACGACGATCCGTCCTTCGTGGGTCTACCCTCCCTTGAACCCCACGCTAACGATCGTGAACACGCGCAGCATGACCCGAACGGGTCAGTGCCAGGCAGTGGCCAGCAGCGCCCGGGTGTCCTGAAGCAGCTCGGGCAGCGTCTTGGTCCGGCCGATGATCGGCATGAAGTTCTGGTCGCCGGACCAGCGGGGTACGACGTGCTGGTGCAGGTGCGCGGCGATCCCGGCACCGGCGACGTAGCCCTGGTTGATACCCAGGTTGAACCCGTGCGGGCCGCTCACGCCGCGGATCACCGTCATCGCCTGCTTGGTCATCGCTGCCATCTCCGCGGCCTCAGCCTCAGTGGTCTCGGTGTAGTCGGCGACGTGACGGTAGGGGCAGATCATCAGGTGACCGGGTGAGTACGGATAGAGGTTGAGCACGGCGTACGCGAGCTCGCCTCGCGTGACCACCAGGCCGGCCTCGTCGTCGAGTGTCGGGATCCGGCAGAAGGGGCAGGCCTGCTCGGACTCGTCGTCCGGTTTGTTCTCGCCCCGGATGTAGGCCATCCGGTGTGGGGTCCACAGCCGTTCGAGCGCGTCCGGCTCCCCGATCCCATCCTGGTGCATGGTCACCGAGGTTAGCGGCCTGTGGACAAGCAGGACTCACACCTGCGCGCGAGTCTCGACCGCCTCGACCACCCTGGCCACCGCCTCGGCCACGGGCACACCGTTGTCCTGGCGCCCGTCGCGGTAGCGGAACGACACGGCGCCCGCCTCCACGTCGGAGTCGCCCGCGATGATCATGAACGGCACCTTCTGGAGCTGGGCGTTGCGGATCTTCTTCTGCATCCGCTCATCGGAGTCGTCGACCTCGACGCGCAGCCCGGCCTTGGTCATCTGCTTGGCCACGTCGAACAGGTAGTCGTTGTGCTTCTCCGCGATCGGGATGCCCTGCACCTGGACGGGAGCGAGCCAGGGTGGGAAGGCACCGGCGTAGTGCTCGACCAGCACGCCGTAGAACCGCTCGAGCGAGCCGAACTTGGCCGAGTGGATCATCACCGGCTGCTGGCGCGAGCCATCGGGCGCCTGGAACTCCAGCCCGAAGCCCGCCGGCTGGTTGAAGTCGTACTGGATCGTCGACATCTGCCAGGTGCGGCCGATCGCGTCGCGCGCCTGGACAGAGATCTTGGGGCCGTAGAAGGCGGCACCGCCGGGATCGGCGACGAGCTCGAGGCCGGACTCGGTCGCCACCTCCTCAAGAATGCGGGTGGCCACCTCCCACTGCTCGTCAGAGCCGATGAACTTGTCGTTGTCGGCGTCACGGGTCGAGAGCTCGAGATAGAAGTCGTCGAGGCCGAAGTCGCGCAGCAGGCTCAGCACGAAGTTGAGCAGGTGCTTGATCTCGTCGGGCGCCTGCTCGGGCATGCAGTAGGAGTGCGAGTCGTCCTGGGTCAGGCCGCGCACGCGGGTGAGGCCGTGCACGACTCCGGACTTCTCGAAGCGGTAGACCGTGCCGAACTCGAAGAGCCGCAACGGCAGCTCCCGGTAGGACCGCCCACGCGACCTGTAGATCAGGTTGTGCATGGGGCAGTTCATGGCCTTGAGGTAGTAGTTCGAGCCCTCCATCTCCATGGGCGGGAACATGGTGTCCTTGTAGTACGGCAGGTGCCCACTGGTGTGGAACAGCCCCTCCTTGGTGATGTGGGGGGTGCCGACGTACTGGAAGCCCTCCTCGATGTGGCGCTGGCGGACGTAGTCCTCCATCACCCGCTTGATCACGCCACCCTTGGGGTGGAAGACCGCCAGGCCGGAGCCGAGCTCGTCGGGGAAGCTGAACAGGTCGAGCTCGCGCCCGAGCTTGCGGTGGTCGCGGCGCTCGGCCTCCTCGATCCGGTGCAGGTGCTCGTCGAGCGCCTCCTTCGACTCCCACGCGGTGCCGTAGATGCGCTGCAGCTGCTTGTTCTTCTCGTTGCCGCGCCAGTACGCCGCAGCGGTGCGCATCAGCTTGAACGCGGGGATTCGCTTGGTGGTCGGCAAGTGCGGGCCACGGCACAGGTCCTTCCAGACCAGGTCGCCGTTGCGGTCGAGGTTGTCGTAGATGGTCAGCTCCCCGGCCCCGACCTCGACGCCGGCACCCTCGGCCGCCCCCTCGGCGTGACCGGAGCCCTTGAGCCCGATCAGCTCGAGCTTGTAGGGCTCCTCCTGGAGCTCACCGATCGCGTCGTGGTCGGAGATCGGACGGCGGCTGAACTTCTGCCCGTCCTTGATGATCTTGCGCATCCGGGACTCGATCTTGACGAGGTCCTCGGGCACGAACGGGGTCACCACGTCGAAGTCGTAGTAGAAGCCGTTCTCGACCGGCGGGCCGATGCCGAGCTTCGCCTCCGGGAACAGGTCCTGGACGGCCTGGGCCATCACGTGCGCGGTCGAGTGCCGCAGGATGTCGCGGCCGTCCTTGCTGTCGATCGCGACGCCTTCGACCTCGTCGCCATCGCCCAGCTCGTAGGCGAGGTCCTTGAGCTCGCCGGCCACGCGGGCCGCGATCACCTCGGGGGTTTCCCGGAACAGCTCCCAGGCCCGGGTGCCGGTCGTCACCGTCTGCTCCTCACGCGCGTCGGCGTGGATGCGGGCGACCTTGATCTCGGACACTGGATTTTGTTCCCCTCGGAGGTGGATCGGGCAGACCGCTCGATCGTATCGGCCGAGCCTGCCCCGTCGCGCGGCGGTTTGGGGCACGATGGGGTCCATGCGGCCGGACACCACCCCCATCAGGGTCTACCTGCTGGACGACCACGAACTCGTCCGGCAGGGGATCCGACGCGTCCTGGAGTCCTCCGACCACATCGAGGTCGTCGGCGAAGCCGACACCATCGCGCAGGGCACGGCCGAGATCGCGGTCCTCCAGCCGCAGGTCGCGGTGCTCGACGTACGCCTGCCTGACGGATCGGGCATCGAGGCCTGCCGGACCATCCGCTCGGTCGACCCGACGGTCAAGGCGCTGATGCTCACGTCGTACGACGATGACGAGGCACTGCTCGCCGCCATCATGGCCGGCGCGGCCGGCTATGTCCTCAAGGAGATCCGCGGCACCGACCTGGTCGACGCCGTGCTGCGGGTGGCCGCCGGCCAGTCCCTCATCGACCCCATGGTGACCACGCGCCTCCTCGACCGGGTTCGCGGCCGCAACGCGACCAACTCCGAGCTCGCGGCCCTGACGCCCCAGGAGACCCGGCTGCTCGGGTACATCGCCGAGGGCCTCACCAACCGCGAGATCGCGGAGCGCATGTCGCTGGCCGAGAAGACGGTCAAGAACTACGTGTCGTCGGTGCTCGCGAAGCTCGGTGTCGGCCGCCGGGCGCAGGCCGCTGTCATCGCGACGCGGTTGCTGGCCAAGCCGTAGCCGCTCAGTCGAGCGTGACGACCCAGTCGAACCTGGTGCCCGACGGCTGCACGCGGCTCAGCTGCAGCTCTCCGTGACGGGCCTGCGCGCGCTCGCGGGCGTTGCTCAGACCGCTCTCGGACCGCTCATCGGGAAGCCCACAGCCGTCGTCGCAGACGACCACCCGCAAATGGGTGGCCGTCACCTCGACCGACACCTCGGCGGATGAGGCCTTGGCATGGCGGGCGATGTTGGACAGGGCCTCCCGGAGCACCGCGAGCACATCGCCGCGGCAGGAGGCCGACGCCGACTGGTCGATCGGGCCGCGTACGACGACGCTCGGGGCGAAGCCCAGGATCGGGGTGTACTCCTCGACGAGCTTGAGGACGCCTGCCCGCAGGGAGCCGGACTCGGCGTTCTGCAGCTTGAAGATGCTGGTGCGGATGTCCTTGATCGACACGTCGAGCTCGTCGACAGCGTTGCTCATCAGGTCGGCCAGCGGGCCCGGGTCCATGACCGTCGCCGCGTGGTCGAGCTGCATGCCGATGGCGAACAGCCGCTGGATCACCACGTCGTGCAGGTCTCGAGCGATCCGGTCGCGGTCCTCGCTGAGGCTGCGGCGCTCGTCCGCGGACCGGACCCTCGAGACCTCGAGGGCCAAGGCGGCCTGCTCCGCGAAGCCGCTGGCCAGGTCGAGGTCGAAGGAGTTGAACGACGCCGACCCCACCCGGTCCCATGCCAGCAGCAGCAGTCCGGCATTCCCTTCGGGCGTCCACAGCGGCAGGAACGCGGCCGGGCCGGTCGCCGGCCGTCCGATGGCGTGCAGCAACCTGGGCACCGCGTCGTGCTCTGCCACGTCCGGGATCACCAGTGCCTCGCGACTCCTGAGGGCCACTCCGGCGATGCTGCCCGCAACGAGCACCGGCTCGCTCCCGCGCGACCAGTTCGACGGCCCCGAGACCACCCGCACCTCGAGGGTCTCGTCGTCCACGAGCAGGGCCAGACACGCTGTGGTGGCACCGGACACCTCGCGCGCCAGATCGGCGACCTGCTGGAAGGCCAGCGCGAGGTCCTGTCCGACCAGGGACCGGGTGATCGCCGCCGAGGCCTCCAGCCAGCGCGCCCGCGCCTCGCTCAGCTCGTAGAAGCGGGCGTTCTCGATGACGAAGCCCGCACCTGTCGCGAAGGCCTGCAGCATGCGTTCGTCGTCGACCGTGAAAGGCTGACCGCCCCGCTTGTCGGTGATGTAGAGGTTGCCGAACACCTGCCCGTGCACCCGGACCTCCAGCCCGAGAAAGCTGGTCATCTCAGGGTGGTGCACCGGGTAGCCCACGAAGTCCTGGTGAGCGGAGAGCTGGTCGAGCCGGACCGGGCCGGGGGCCAGGTGCAGCAGCGCCAGCAGGCCATGGCCGCGGGGCAGCGGACCGATCGAGCTGCGGGTCTCGTCGTCGACTCCCACGGTGATGAAGTCGGCCAGCTCGCCGTCGCGGTCCAGCACCCCGAGAGCGCCGTACGACGCATCTGTCAGCGACGTCGCGGCCTCCACGATCCGCACCAGGGTGGTGTGCAGATCGAGATCCACGGGCATGGCGATGAGCGCGTCCACCAGTGCGCGTGGGTCGGTCGCTCCCCCATCCATCGTCACAGACTGCAGCACTCGCCGCCCACATGCACGCGTGTCATCGAGACTGCCCATCATCCTTTCGGACGATTGTGATGACCCAAGCGTGCTACGGAGTCCCGGGACCTTGGCCTCTGCCCACCCGAGCGCCCTTCGGGTTGGATTGGTAGACCACGACGTGGGGTACGGGGGTTCCCTGTCTGGCGTGGCTTTGGGGGGAGACTGGTCTGCGGCTTCGCGGGGGTGAGGCGCAGACCGGAAACCTCCGTGCGCTCTTCCACGCCGGACTATCGTCGTGCCTGGGGAGTCCAGCAGCGAGCTCGTGGCTGCGTTCTGGTGGAGGGTGTGCATGAAGACGATGGGATTTCTGGACACGATTGCCGCGGCCTGCAGGGCCGCGTTGACCGAAGGCGATCTGCGAGCCACGGCTGCCGAGTTGATGGCAGCCCGGACGCACTCATCCGGTGCCGCCGATCACGAGCTCGAGCTCGCGGAGGCACTGATCGAGGCGACCGCCGGCAAGCTCGCGGCTGAGGAGCGGCTCACCGACCTCGCTGCGCGCGTCGACCATGCGCAACAGCTGGCCGACATGGGCGACTACGACTGGCACATCGCGACCGACACCAACACGTGGTCCGATCACCTGTATCGGATCTACGGCTACGAGCCGCACTCGTTCAACGCGTCGTACGACAAGTTCCTGTCGCTGCTGCACCCCGAGGACCGGGACCGGATCATCGCGGTGCACCAGGCGGCGTACGCCTCGGGTGAGCCGTACCAGATGATCGAGCGGATCGTCCGGCCCGACGGAGAGACTCGTTACCTGTCGTCCAACGGCCAGGTGATCCGCGACGAGTCCGGCAACCCGGTGCGGATGCGCGGGACCTGCATCGACATCACCGATCGCATCAACGCCGAGGCCGAGGCCAAGCGGCACGCGCTGCGGTTCAAGCACCTCGTCGAGTCGTTCCCCGACGCCATCCTGGTGATCGACCGCGACCGGCTGATCGTGCAGGCCAACGATTCCGCGGCCAGCCTCTTCGACGGCGACCCGGTCGGCTCCTATGTGCCCGAGCTGATGGCCGGCGAGGACATCTCCGGACTCGACGTACCTGCACAGACGCTGGGCGGCGACCTGCTCCGCCTCGACGTGGTGCTCGCCAAGGTCGCCGGCGACGACGAGGCCGGCCACGACGGCCTCACCGCTGCGTTCATCCGTGACGCCCATCCCCGGCTCGAGCAGGAGTCGATGGTGGCCAAGCTGCGCGAGGCGCAGGTCCGCCGGCGTCAGGCCCTCGAGCTCAACGACAACGTCGTGCAGGGGCTCACGGCCGCGATCCTGGCGCAACTGCAGGACCGTCACGACGAGGCCACGATGTACCTCGACCGCACGATGGCGTCGGCTCGTCGCCTGATGAACGACTGGATCGAGCCGCTCGACGGCGCCGACATCCAGCCGGGCGACTTCCTGCGCAGCCAGGCCTCCGGGCTGATGGACCCACACGACATCCTCCAGGCGCGCGCGGCCCTGCCGCGGGTGCTCATCGTCGACGACAACGAGGACGTCAGGCGACTGGTCCGGATCCAGCTCGAGACGCAGGGCCACTACGCCGTGGTCGGCGAGGCCGGCGACGGCCGCGAGGGTGTCCGGCTTGCCCAGGAGCTGCAGCCCGACGTGGTGCTGCTCGACCTGGCCATGCCGGTGCTCGACGGGCTCGAGGCGCTGCCGATGATCAAGGCTGCTGTGGAGAACGTGAAGGTGATCGTGCTGTCGGGCTTCGACGAGACCGGTATGCGTGATCTCGCCTTCGCCGCGGGTGCCTCCAAGTACGTCGAGAAGGGCGTGCGGATGGCGCTGCCGCAGCACATCGACGAGGTGCTCCGCGCCCGTCGCTGACCCTCCGAATTGCATCAGACCGGCTCCTGCTGCGGGAGCCGGTCTGTTGTGTCTGGTGGGCGATACTGGGTTCGAACCAGTGACCTCTTCGGTGTGAACGAAGCGCGCTACCACTGCGCCAATCGCCCGCTGTGATGCGAGCCGAAACCTTAGCGCATGGCTCGACCGAACTCA
>Ga0070698_100001264_pt1 | contig 28253 bp, 30 predicted proteins | sample KBSK1502metaG_FD_65477 | JGI IMG/M metagenome (GOLD analysis project Ga0070698, IMG submission 65477) | Corn, switchgrass and miscanthus rhizosphere microbial communities from Kellogg Biological Station, Michigan, USA - KBS K1-50-2 metaG | ecosystem: Host-associated > Plants > Roots >...
AATCCGGATTTGAGAATGTCAAGTTCGGCGAACTGCGCATGCTGGGTCTTTTCGACTTCGCGGTAGCGTCGCGCCACCTCGTGCTCGAGTCGGAAGAGCATATCGGTCACGCGCAAGATCAAGGCCTCGATCGGAGGGTCCTGTAGGAGGGCAAAAGTCGATCCAATTCAGACGGGCACGCTGGTATGTACCTGAAGACCGCGCTCTGTCACGCGATGTCACCCTTGAGACACGTGCCGACTCCTGCCCCGGTCAGGGACTCTCGTGGCAACGAAGGCTCTTTAGCCAAACGGTTGTTCGTCGGCCGCGCGTGCGGAGGCTTCCTTTTATTTATGTGTCTTCGACCCTTTAGTTGGACGCGGCAACTCTAACCTGATAGGGGAAAACAAGTCCCGCCCAGGGGCGGTGAACATGCATTTTGCCGCCAACAATCGCAGCTGAGCCTCGCGAGCGTAATCACTGGACGAGAGGAATGAAGCCGTTGGCGGCTGATCAAGCCTGGCTTCGAGATGCAGCACTGGCGCTGCTCAGACTTACCAACACAATAAGGAAGCGGCCTCGACCTCGGCAACGACAAGGCAATCTGGCTTTATTGCTCTACGTCACCAACGGTGACACTTATGTGTCTGAGGCACAACGATGGAACTTTTTGGACCGCCTGTCGTCATACTTAGGTACAACATGAGGTTGTGGATCTCGGCGGCTGGCACGGCCCTGCTGGTTGTCGTTTTATTCACGCTGATAACGTTGGGAGTCATTCATCCTGGTCCGCTGGGCTTGTCTGCCTGCCCATCTGCGAGTCCGACGGTTTCTAAGAGCCAATTGTCCGGCGTTGGGAGTGCAGGTGGACAGGAATTACAGACGCCAGCAACATATGTATCGTCCTCTCCCACCCCCCCAGTAATAGTCGGTGGACACGTGACCGTAACTCGGGCAAACGCTAACCAAACCGTTACCGTCCCTGCCGGCACGATCATAGATCTGGTTCTCGTCAATGGTCCGTGGACCATGCCTAATAGCTCGGCCGGCTTAACCCAAACGTCAGCGGAGCAGGGTTGTTCCGGCGATGTCAGAGCGAGCTTCAGGGCGTTACGCTCAGGGACCATCAGTTCAGAGCTGATCAGTAGGCAAGCGGGATTTCACTTCCGAGTGATAATTTTAGTCAAGGAGTAAATCAAGAGCCGCCAGTCCATGCGGCGAACACAAGTTCTCGTTGACAAACTTTCCAAGTACGTCCATTGTCATCCCATCACTCGGAGGTGGGGGCAATGTGGGGGATCCTTCTTCGCGGGCGGCTTGCCGCAGCGATCGCAATCCTTGTTACCGCAACTGTTTGGAATGGTGGGAGTGCACACGCTCAACCCTTGGATACCAGCCGTGGTAGCGCTGGTGGTCACGAGCACGTCGCGGGTATTCCTGGTCCGCCAACAAACCCTCGCGCCCGGGTCCCCGTCGCAGCCGGCGATCCGGTGGGACCCTCCGCTCGGGCGATAACCGAGCGGGTGATTGGACGGCGTAGCAAGGAACCTGCCGCGTCCTCGCTGCCGTTGAGTTCATCTCCCAACTTCACCGTGGGAAGATCCTTTTCCGGTTCTTCGAGCTCCACAACGGTTCCTCCCGATACGAGCGTAGCTGCGGGCCCAACCGACCTCGTTGAGGCGACTAATGCGGATGTTCAATCCTTTACGAAGGTGGGTGTACAGGAGTTCGATGCAAGCTTGGGCGGGTTCTTTTCATCAGTCGCGGGAGACACCACAAACATTTTCGATCCTCAGGTCGTCTACGACCCGTACGTCGATCGCTTCTGGGTCTCGGCAACCGCTAATAACGACTCGAAGCAGGAATCCAAGCTACTTGTCGCAGTCTCCACGTCGAGCAATGCCAGTTCGATCAGCAAGTGGACTTTCTTCGCGCTAGACGCAACCTTGAACGGATCGGCGAACTCAGGGTATGGGTGCGATCGGGATAGTTTGGGCTACGATGCCCAAGCCATCTACCTTACCTGCAACATGATCAGCTTCCCGTTGGCATCAGGGTCATTTCAATACGCAAAGATCCGAGTTATGACGACGGGCCAGTTCCTCTCTGGCGCGTGCTGCTATTGGTGGGACTTCTGGAACCTACAAGACAGCAATGAGGCCTTCTTCACAAACTCGTACACCATCCAGCCAGCTCGAATGCGTGGCGCTCAAGCAAGTACCGGTGAATTCTTGAGCGACGCTCACGGCGAGGGCGGCTTCAGCTCGAACCTCGAGGTTATCCAGATAACGAGTCCACAGGCCTGTTGCGTTCCTGGAAACCAAGCAAGCCCTTTGAAGAACCAGACATCTCGGAGTGTTAACGGCTTTTCCGTAGCACCTTCGGTGATACAGCCGACTCCCAACAGCAACATCGATCCGGGGGACACCGGCCTGGATTTCGCTATCTGGCAAAACGGAACTCTCTCCACCGCCCACGACGTGGCGTGTAGCTCCAATTCGTTAGCGTGTATCGCCTACACAGAAATAAACGTCCAGTCCTTTCCGACAATGTCTGTGCTGAATGATTGGCAAACCGGCTTCGACTTCAATCGCTACGATCCAGCCGTTGACGCTAATGCCAGCGGTTACAAGACAATGGTGTACACACGGTCGATCGTTGGCGGAAGCCCTCCATCGGTCGCTGTGCTCAGCATACCGCCGAGCTCGGTCTGCACCAACTGCTCTAACTCTGAAACAGTCACGATGGCTGGAGCGGCTGACTACGTGAATTTCGCCAATGGGGTAAACCGATGGGGCGATTACTCTGGCGCATCAGTCGATCCAGACGGTCAAGGCATATGGGTGGCCGGAGAGTACGCGGCCAATAGCGGCGCCAATCCAACCAAACAATGGGGCACTCAAGTTACATTGACCTACGAGGCACAATCGGCTCGCACGTGGGTGCAGCAAACGGTGAGTGGGAGTTCTCCCTCAGCACGCGACTACCCCAGCATGACCTATGACGCGGCACATCAACAAACCGTACTCTTTGGTGGAGCTACTAACGTGATTGGCAATCAGCCCAATCAGACGTGGACATGGGATGGAACCAATTGGACCCAGCAAAACCCCGTCACCATCCCGACTCCTCGTGTCCTGCCAGGCCTGGTCTTTGACTCCGCCATGGGGAAAGTCGTCCGATTCGGCGGTGGCAACGGTGGCAGCAGTAGCGATCCAACTTGCAAGGGTGTCTGCAATGACACCTGGACCTGGGATGGGACTAACTGGACCGAACTGTTTCCGAAGGCGTCGCCTCCGGCCAGGGATTTCTTTGGGATGGTATACGACGCGAAGCTAGGAAAAGTGGTCATCTTTGGCGGCTATGCGTGCAATACAGCGAATGTAGCAAAATGCACTTCGGCTCCTTTGGCAAATGACACCTGGACTTTTGACGGCACAACTTGGACACAGCTCAAGCCGACGACTTCGCCTTCACCCCGGGCTCGTTTCGGCATGGCCTACGACGCTGCGCATGGCGCCGTGATATTTGGCGGCGACACGGGCTCGCAAGCAAGTGTTAATGAGACGTGGACCTTCGATGGCCAAACCTGGACTCACCAAAATCTCACATATCTGCCGCCGGGTCGCGATTATATGGGCTTCGCATATGACGATAACCTCGGGGCCTCCGTTCTCTTTGGCGGAGCGGACGGTAATGGGGTCTACCTAAACGACACTTGGACGTGGGATGGGACGGCATGGACTAACCAGAACCCGTTTACGGCTCCCCAGGTGCGGGATAACATGGGGCTCGCCTATGACGCGCTGACCCTCACGATGGTCATGTCCGGGGGAGGAAACCCAAGTACCAATTTCGGAGACACATGGACTTACTGATTATCGCAGCGGTTGGAAGGGGGGCAAAAAGCAAGGCCGCCTAAGATGGGTGTCAAGCCCACTCTGAAAGTGCTCAGATTTCCTCGGACTCAAAGCGCTCAACTGGCGACGAGAAATTGACCGGTCCACGGTTTGAAAGGCTCTTGAGTCGGTAGCTCTCGCCGCAGATGTTCACGGTGGTGGAGAAATGCAGCAGCCGATCAATCACGGCTGCAGCGGCGACTTCGTCGCCGACCATTCGGTATAGGACTTGTTCGAGTTGAAGATGATGCTGCCCTTGGTGTAGCGCCGTCCTTCGGCCCGTCATAAGCCTTTCGACCAGCCGGTCGGCGCCGCTAACTTTTGACAACAATTTGATGCCATGAAAGGAGCGGTGTAGGACGGCAAAAGTCCGTCCGCCCTCGGGCGGGACAGCTTTTGCCCATCGTTACCATCTCGGATACTGGCGCAGCCTTGGGCGGTAGGATTCGCACCCTACTGCCAGCCGGAACCCCTCGCGTCTAAAGGCTCTGAGACCAGTTAAAGGTTCGATCAACTGACTTTCGGGCAGTTGTTCTGTCGCTCGGTCGGGCAATCCGCTGCCGGCAGCCTAAAGCGATCTCAGTCGCTGGCCGTGCTCCAGCGAATAGATCATGTTCTTGAACGATTGCCATCTAATGGACCAACTGATTTGCGGATTTCTCATGGTTCCGCGCTGACTCTGCGGATCAAGCGTAAGGGAACCGAAAGCGAATCGAAACGGGAACGAAGCAGAAGAAGAATGCCTGTACCAGGATTCGAACCCGGGACCAACTGATTAAGAGTCAAGTGATCAATTTCTGAATACGAGTCGTCGCTCAGACCAACTGACCAGCAATCAGCTCATCTATCACCTCCAACCAAGGTTAGTCCGTGCAGCATAGCGCACCGAGATGTTCTGCACGCGACGCCTGTCTGGGAGCTAACCATCGACGCTGGCCGCCGCCCCGATGGCGTTGAGGTGGTAGTCGCGAGCTCGGGGGGAAATCTGGCCCGGATTGTGGCCCTAAGCTCGCGCGCCCTACCGATAACCTTTCGCCATGACGACAGGCCAGACGCGCCAGCCCTGGCCAATTCAGCGCTGGTGGAACAGCGTTGGGCCAGCGGCGATCCTGTGGATCGGCGGGATAGCCCTGGGGGTAACCTTCCTGGCGCTCGTCGTCGCCATCGTGGTGCTTTCGGTGTGGCCTGGTCTGAGCACCACCGACGCCATCGCCCTGAGTGGCGTCTTCATCGCGGGCGCGACGTTTCTCTTAGCCGCTTTGGCCGCTTTGGTCGCGCTGCGCGCCTATCAGGTCTCGATACAGGCGCCCGATCTAACCCCGGAAATAAAGTTCTGGTTCTGCCCGGTTAACGAGGTGGTCTTGGTTAGAGGACCTGTCGATGGGCAGGCCGGCATCCTGCTTATCCAGCAGCGTCCACACCCAGACGGCAGCAACACTACCCTGAACTTTCCTCAGCTTCGAGCTTGGGTGCGGGTAAAGAATGAGCGCCTTTGGTCGGCGCGACAGCCAGCCGTGATCCTTCATCTGAACGGGATGGTGTTAACTGGCAACCCCTTCATCGTCCGTCAGAACTGGGAGATCAGTAGAACCGACTCGCCTGGCAAGGCAATCGCGCTTCGATGGGAGGGGACGGCGATACATGGCGAGGAAGTTCGTGACCTACCCGTTCTCGGGTTGGAGGACCTGCGAGGATCTGGGACTGATCATCCAGAGATCGTGCTGGAGGTTTTCGCCGAGGGTTTCCGCAGACGCTTTCCTTTCCCAGTCGAGCTCGTCACTCTGGAGGAGTGGGACCAACGCTTTCCGAACGCGACGGGCGGCGGCTTCTACTAGTCGGCGGGACGAGAAGCAGATTCGCGAGATAGCCGGCTGCGGCTCGGCCTGAGCCGCAGCTGCTCGGGCGGGAGCGAGGGCCGGCCCACCTTGGCGTATCTCTTCGAAGGTCGGCTCCAGCCGCAGGAGGGCTGCCTCCACGAAGGGCCGGATGCGGCGGATCGGGTGCTGCTCGGGGATCAGGTCGCCGGGATCGGCGACCGCGAACATGGTGGTCTGGCGGGCGGTGCTGCCGCGCATGCTGTGACTCCTGCTGGACGTGAGCGGGGACGGGTTGGATGGAGTCTAGAGGCTCTCGCGCGTGCGCGCACGCGCGAGGCTCAGTTTTTCAGCACCCTGATAGACTGTCCGCGCTGACCGCGCGAGAGGGTCTGCGTAGCAACGGACTTTCCGCGCCAGGGAAAGGCTCTTAGAAAGCTGCGCTTGGCGCGGCGTCGAACCGATGGGAGTTCCGCGACATGACGATGGAATTAGAGGAAGAGTTAGTCGAGCTTTACAGGCGGTACGAGCCTCACATCGCTGACCACTTGCGCGCATCGGAGGCCGCTCGTTGGCACGAGCTAGTGTTCTCTATCCTCTATCGGTTCTATCCGAGTGAGCCTGAGCGACTACGTCGCTTTGTGGATCTCATGGCTGATGCTGAATTGCTCCGCGTCGATCAGCTCGCGACCGGCGAAGCGCACAGCGGCGATACGCGTGTCCTAACTGCTCTCTTCTCGCGAATCGGAATGTCCGATGTTGAAGCTGACAATGCGGTTCAGTTGATCTCAAGTGTGGCAAACGTCATCGAACGAGACTACCAAGGCAAGTTGCAGCGTCTGCTCCGTCGCTACGGCGAAATGATGAGAGACGAACTCGTGTCCGCGGTTTGTCTTGAAGCGGGAATCGAAGGTGAGGGAGAGCAAGTTGTAGGCGCCATGGTTACCCATTGGATTCAGAACGTGACCAGCTTGCCGGTGTGGGCAGCGGGGCCGCACGTCGAGGCGTTCAGTTCCGCACGCGCCATTGATCCGACAGAAATTGTCATCGCTGCCGACGGCTTGGACTTCAACTTGACGATGGTCGACGATCTGATTGCAGCACATAACGAGGCAGAATTGGCAACGCCGGAAACCAAGCCTTAGTACATGGCTTGGAAGCCGCCTCCGATCAAGTTGCCTGCGGTCACCATCAGAGCGATGCCCCCGCGGCCCAGGCCTATCGTGCTGCCCCCGATTACGCTCTTCGGTCGACTTCCAAGTGGCATTGGCCCGCCGCGCCCCCGGTGGACGCCGCCTCTGCTTCCAACTCGCGGTCCCATGGGGGGCCGGATCGTGCCAGGCGGGGGAACGACTCGGACTGGCGCGCCGATACCACCTCGTCCGCTCGCTGTCGACCCTGGTAAGCGACAGCGTGAGGAAGCAGAGCGCCAAAGGCGTGAACACGACAGGCAGCAGCGTGAACAGGCGGACCGAGCACGTCGCGAACAAGAGCGCCTGGCGCACGATAGGGCAGACCGCGAGCAACGCACGCGTGCCGAGGCCGACCGGCAAGATCGACTCCGCCAACAGCGCGAACGACTCGAGCGCGAACGGCTCGATCGAGAACGGAGGCTTCGGGATCGCGATGTCGCCGAAAGCCTCCGTCTGCGACTCGAGCGGCAGAGCCAGGATCGCAACAAACTCGACCGCGAACGATTGGATCGCGAGCGTATACGACGTGAACGCGACAGGCTGGAGCGAGAGCGCTTAACTCGCCAGATGGCACAGGCGACCCCTCCGCCCATTGCTCCGAGATTTAACATGCCATTCACCCGACTGCCCCGGGTCGGGGGACCGAACGACCCGATGCTGCGGAACGTCATCGGTCTTCCGCCCTATGTCGAAGTGCGTCCTGACCATTATGAGTACAGACGCGACGAGGTTATCGGACACGCAATCGCTTCCTTCGAGCCAGCGGATCAGATCGTGATGACGGAGCTTAAGGCGAATCCGAGTAAGTATTTTCCGTTCGGCGTAGAACCCCGCAAGGGTGAGAACGGGATCCAGCAGGACGGCGAGTACTACCTAGTGAACGTGACCCCTCTGCTGCCCGGGCGTTTTCCAGTGACCGTTTCCGAGGTCACGCCGGTCTCGTTCACTTTTACCGCGGGACTGGGGCACTTCGATCCCGAGGGTTCAACAATTAGCTTCACCACATACATTGATGCCGACAACAATGTTCATCTTCAGCACTTGGGGTGGACGGCAAAGGACAAGAGTCCGATGGCTGGAGACATCCTGGTAGGCGGCGTCACGATGGTGGCGCCCTATATCGCAGACCGGACCTGGCGGAAGATGGCTGCGGGTCTCAGAAGCTGGCTTGCCGAACAGCACCCCTAATAGAACCGTCGGCTTTCACGCGTCTGCTAAAAGCCGGTCGTGACCCTGTAGCATTGACCTTACTTTAAAGCCCTACGCGCTTCTCGACGGATACTAAGATCGATTCCAGGTCCTGTAGGCAAGAACCCCGCCAAAGAGACCTAATGCAATCCCCACACCTACTGCTAACACTGTGCGCACAACCCCGCCGACGCCCAACAGCCCAAGCCCAACAAAGATGAGTCCAAACCCGGCGATCGCGAAGACCACGCCGTTCGCAAAGCCCACCCCGAACCTCATGGGACTCCCCTCCTCGACTTCATTACCAGCTAGGATTCTAGATCTCGCAGGGCCGCAGTCCGAAATGGTTTGGGAAGAGCCAATTGCTTGTGGGGACGGGGGTGCCCTGAACCGTAGCTGCGCATCGGGTGGGAACGCCGGCGAGGGTGTCAAGGGTCCGGGCATTCCATACACCCCGAGAAGCACGTCGACCCTCACTTCCAGTGTCAACGTAAGCTGAGGCTCACTCGGGCCGCCAGCCTCCTCCAAGAGTTGGGCAACCATATTAGGAGCCAGGAGTGCGGAAGAATAGCCTCATGCCGCCACCTGGTGGTCGTGGCGGAAAGGCCCGGCGATCGCTATGAAGCAATCTGGGCCGCCGTCCAATTCGTCCGTGTACTGACGGGCGAAGCTGAGTAGTTCCACCTTGAGCGCTACGGGATCGATGAAGCGGAGTTCCAAGTGCGCGTCAGCGGGCGCACAGAGTACCACCAAGTCAAGCGGCAAGAGACCGGCGGCGACTGGCTCGCTGGCGAGCCGGTCTCGGAACGTTCCCCAGAGCCGCTCCACGCGGCCCTTGGCCTGGGGAGAGCGAGCCAGGATGAGCTGGATCCCGAGCTCGTCGAGGAGGCGGGCAAACTGGGTTGGCTGCCGCCGGCCATCGAGCTGCTCCTCCAGGCTGAGCTCTCGGCTCTTGGTCTTGAAGAAGATGCCATGCCGGTCCGAATAGATGGCCAAGGGCACGTCGTTGCGCTGCACCGTCGCCCGCAGCACCTGGAAGTAGCCCTGCGCATCCTCTCGCTCGACAAAGCAGGCCCAGGAACCAGTCCGGTCGCATCGTCGATCCCTCCCACCAGGCTGAGGTAAGGACCGCAGCCATCCAGCCAGTCGTGCCAACTGCTGTCAATTTGGAGCAGCATGCCTTCCCGGGGAAAACGGTCTCGCCAGCGCCGCGCTTCGGCCGGATGTCGCTTCCGCGGGCTCGCCACGCCCGCTTCCTTGAGGATGCGGTGGACGCTGGGTCGCGAGAGCTCGATCTGCTCGCGCTCAGTCAGCATTTCGGTCAGATGCTGGTGGTTGAAGCCAATGTACTTCGCTTTCGCAAGGTCAACCACCTTGGCGATCACCGCGGGATCGAGCGCATCGACGGGACGCCGGCCTCGATTGCCATGTGGGAGGGCCGCCGCCCCGTCCGTTTCGTAGCGCCGGCGCAGCCGCCGGACCTGCCGGATCGAGATTCCGAGCAGGCTGGCCGCCTGCGAATTCACGAGCGCGCCCGACAGCAAATGGTTCAGAACGAGTAGGCGGCGCTGTTGAGATCGAGTCAATTTGATCCTGTCCCCTTGCATGGGAGGACAACATCACAGAACCGCTCAGGGAGGACAACGTCTCAGAACCACAACACACGGGAACCGCACCAATTGACATGCATGCTGTTCGGTGATATACGAAGCTGGGATCGGCTAGAAGACGGATCTCTGTCTACGTTGAGTTTGAGTCGAATCGACCCTAGGGAAGGCGTTGTGGGAGGCAAGTGTCATGGCTGAAAAAAAGGGCAGAAAGGAAAGGCCGGGCATGGGAACGGCAGGTAACGGGCCGGAATACCAAGCATGGCTCTTAGTCGGCGTTTACGACAACGCGACCGGGCATCAAGATTTTAATGATGTAAGCGGAAGCTATTTTGTTGATTGGGATCTGTCCGCTTTCGCGCCGGGAAAGATTGAATTCGGAGCGAGGGGTTCGCGGCGACCGGTCACGCTTGGAGCGGGTTCGACGAGCAGGCACAAATCTCCCCGGCCTGTAGCGACTGACCAGATAGTGACGTTGGATGTCAGCGACGGCACGGTGGAGGTCTTCGATCCGCCATCTACTATTGCGATGCAGCCGGTGCACCGGGAAGGAATCGGAAGCGTTGATTGGACGTGGGACCGGGCAAACTACACGAACCAGCTTGTTCTCACGACAAACTTCACCGTTACCTGTTCAACCAGTGCCAGGATGTTTAACAATCGACCGGAGATGGACACCGTAGATCTCACCATCGCGGTCAAGGGTGTTACCAGTGACGTCTGCCTAGCTGCCTCGACCCTGATCGCCACGCCGGGCGGCGACATGCGTATCACAGAAGTCCGGGTCGGAACGATGGTCTGGACGCAAGCCGCCGACGGCTCGCGTGTGGCCGCGCCGGTGGTTAAGGTCGGCAGCATTCAGGCCCCACCCGAGCATCTTGTGGTGCACCTTGTGTTGGCGGACGGGCGTGAGCTTCTGGTCTCGCCCGGCCATGAGACCGCCGACGGCCGGCAGGCAGGATCGCTTCATGCCGCCGATCAGCTCGACGGCTCGGGGATCACACGATGCGATTTGGAGCCGTACGTCCGTGGGCGGACCCATGACCTCCTGCCCGCGGGCGCCACGGGCCGCTATTGGGCGAATGGCATCCTGCTATCGAGCACACTGAGTGCAAGGGCCGCACAAGCGCAGGAGTTGCTAGCTGAGCCCGCGTTCGACTAAACAGCTTCTTTCTAGTGCTCGAAACGCGCTAGTGCTCGAAACGCGGCAAAGTATGGACGCCTACTGCGATGCGATCCGGGCCGGATACCCCGACAGAGAGTGAGGCTGACACGGCATTGGCAGGGTCCCTGGCGTTTAACACACAGGACGCTGAGCCGGTAACCCCTTTTGGTTGCGCGTGTGGATTGAATCGGCCAAAGCCTGTTGTCCTCACCGAACCTTGTCCCCCTGAAGCAGGGCAAAAGTCCGCTGATAGGTTCGGAAGGTAGTGGGGCTATGCTCCGGCGATGCCTGAATTCCTATCGCTGGTCACCCAGACGGCGCGGGCCTCCGTCCGCCGTCGCAACGATCTGATACTGGAGAACCTCCTGCTTCGCCACCAACTCCAGCTGGCTTTACCCTCGAAGCGCCGGCTCTCCCTGCGGCGGCGAGACCGCTTTCTCTGGGTCCTGGTCCGGCAGCTCCGGCCTGACTTGGCGCCGCTACCTTCTATATGTCCGACCGGAAACGGTCATTCGCTGGCACCGAAGTGGCTGGCGATTGTATTGGCGGTGGAGATCGAGAAACCCGGCTCGGAGCCCGCGGCTGCCGGCTGACGTGCGGGCCGTCGTCCGACAGGTGGCTAGCGACAATCCCCTGTGGGGCACGGAGCGAATTCGTGGGGAGCTCCCGAAACTCGGTCTCATCGTGAGCGCCTGATCGATCCGCCGCTACCGCCGACCACGGACATCTCTTCCACCGAGCCTGGCCTGGCGAACCTTCCTTCGCAACGAACTCGCCGACGTTTGGGCGGCCGACTTGCTCGTGGTGCAGACCCTAACCTTTAAGACGCTCTATGTGCTCTTTTTTTCAGCAGCAGCGCCGACAAGCCCGCTCACCTGAACGTGACCGCCATTCAACCGTGCGTGGGTGTGGCAACAGCTGCGCAACGCTACGCCAGATGGTCGGCGGGCCGCGCCACCTAATACATGACCGCGATGGCGTCTATGGCGCGGACTTTGATGCACGGGTGGGGGGACTGGGCATCCCCGGAATCCGCACCCCCGTGCTGGCACCGAAGGCGAATGTTCGAATTCAATCCGCCGCCTGGATGGCCGAAATCAATACATCACGACCGAAATTCCTTCAAACTCGAGCTAGTTCTGCGACTCCGTCCAAGTCTGCAGGCCCCTTCCAACCGGGATGTTGGTGAGTCGCTAATTCCTCCTGAGGCGATCCTTGGTTACTGCAATTCGTAAGGGTCGGCGTTGTGGGTTGACTTCAATTTCCGTCCCATGCGGTCGTCAACAGCCGATAGCGTTCGTGCTAGTACGGTTGAGAGCGAGTAGAGTCAAGGGGAGGGTGTCCATGACAGTGCGCCATGCGACCGGTGCGCTCGACGTTGTAGATGGAAACCGTGGTCGCTCAAATGACCGGGACTCGCGGCTTCTTCAAAAGGAGGCATGGAAGAAGACGGAACTCCTTACCCATCAAGCGGCTAGCCAGCGTAGCAAGGCCACCCCTCGCAACGGCTTATTAGTGGCCACATCCCGGAGGAGGAATTAATGCCTGTAACTGCCATCAAATCCATTACGAATCAAATAGACAAAGTCGTCTTTGTGAAGAACCGGGAGACACCCTCGGACACGGGGGGCGAGGGTCACCAGCTCCCGGTAGCCCCGGGTGACACGCTCCAATGCAACATGTGGATTCCATGGGCAAACACGCAATACGAATACGATAACGGTTCCGGCGTGGGCAAAGGACCGGCTCATATTCTGATTTCTATTAACTGGTCATCAGTGGATGGAACCCCAGAGCCGCCCGAATTCTCCATTTGGCAACAAGGCGCCTACGTTCGCTACTCACCGCAGAGGTCTTGGTCGAAAGACGGGAAACTCGTCCGTGGAAACAGCACCGTCGGTGGCGATCGCAGCGTCACGGTGACGGGCGGCACCTATACAAATGCCGACTTGGAATTCTTCTAAGGGAAAACGGAGGGGAAAATGCCTGCACCCGGATTCGCACGCGGGACCAACTGATTAAGAGTCCAAGCGATCGATTTTCGAATACAAATCGTGGCGGGGACCAATTGACGAACAATCAGGTCATCTATCACCTCCTGTGGGGTTTGTGTAGCTCCGCAGGATAGCATTTGCGATGTAGAAACAACAAGGATTTCAGGCTGAGAAGCCTTTGAGAAGCTGCTGGGTCCGGGCTTGAGTGTCCACCGGGAAATGGTGGCCGGGGTTCGCGAGCAGCTTGAAGGTCTACCGCTTCACCCCGAGGCCTCAGCCAACTAGATCAGGCTCGCTACGATTTGGGCATGATGGACCCGACGTGGCCGCCGACAACAGAAAGTGCCTTACAGCTAGCTGTAGGCTCTGGCGCTTTCGAGGAACGGCATTGGGTGGACGTCAAGAGGGAATTGGGCAAAGGCGAGCCCGCCAATAAGGAGTTAGCGGCCGACTTGGCCTCCTTTGCGGTCGATGGGGGACGGCTAATCATCGGCGTAGATGAAGCGAACAACTTCGCGCTGACGCCAACCCCGCTACCGGGACTGGCCGAGAGAATCGAATCGGTGGCAAGGTCGCGTATCGAAGAACCCCTCGTAGTCGAGTTCAGCACGATCCGAACCGACGCTGATCCAAATCGCGGTTACTTAGTGGTCACCGTACCGATGAGCCCTAGAGCGCCCCATATGGTCGGTAACCGTTACTGGTATCGGGGCGACAAGACCAAATATCCACTCTCCGATCCAGAAGTCGAGCGCCTGATCGATCTACGCAAGCGCTGGGAGCCCGAGGCGGAAGCCCTGTTAGACGCATGGATAGCGAGAGATCCCATAGCCGCACCCGAGCAGACAAATGCGCATCTCTTTGTTGTATGTGCTCCGGTCCCACGAGTCGATGACGCGCTGTTGCCACTTCTCCAGGTCGAGAGTTGGCAGGCGGCGCTTCACGAGCTTGTAAGACGCGTCGAACGTCCCGACAAGACACTGTCGCCCGATATTTCCCAAGCCCTTCAGCACCTGACGAGACGACCGAATGGCTGGGGAGCGCGAAGCCGGGAGAGACCACCTGCAGAAGAGAGGAATTTGGTTGAGCTCGAGATAACCGAAGACGGCTTGCTTCAACTAATGCACTTAGGCGCGGGGGCTCGGTTGCCGGAGAGCGGGTTGGTGGTTTACGAGAGCGCTTGTTTGGCGATGGTCCATGAGATGGTCTCGCTCGCCACGATCGTTGGTCAGGAGATCCGATTTTTGGGCAATTGGGACATAGGTGTGGCCATAACCGGTCTCCGCGGTAGCCGTTCATATCTTCGGGCAGTGAAATATATGGGCGGAACCGTCTATAACGAATTTTCTTACAGAAAAGTTGTCCGGGCCACACGCCCAGAAATGCAAACAAAGCCCGCTATAGCAGTGGCGAAACTGATGGCTCGTTTCACTAGGGCGTTGGGGGTTGATGGGGCGCCAGAAATTCTTGCTCTCTTGGGGCAGACATCGGATAAGCGGCCGTAGTTTCTTCAGCAGCCGTTGTCGCGCCCTGAGACCGGAACGATCGTCGCGACCTCCGGAGCGGTTAGGCATCCCTTGGTTAGCAACTCGTCGGCCAGGCGTTCGACCAAGGCCCAGTTCTCTCGATCGTTGAGCAGCTCGCTGGCGCTGTCGGCCAGTTCTTGGAGGAGCGCGTTTGTTTCCAGCGTGGTGACGTCGCATATGAATCCCGCTAGGTCTGCCGCCCTTGTCTCGTCGGCCAGGACCTCGGTGCTCGGGTTGAATTTGTATGACGCTCCTCGATGAATCGCCGACGCCACACTGCCTGCGAGAGCCGCGGTAGCTGCCCTCTCGAGGCGCGCACGTCCCGCGCCGGCAGGTGGGGGCTGGAGCCCGGTCTGCCCAAAATGCCCGTCAATCACGATCCCAGCGACCGGAATGCCGAGCCTGTGAGCCACGACTGCGTGACCGGCTTCGTGGATTGCAATTGCTCGCGGGTTCAGTCCTGACATTTCCTGTCAGGAGATTAGACCTTGCGACCGTCAAGAAGGTCGCCCCGGGGAATGTTTTACACCAGTCCGGCCACCGACCTGGAACGGCTTCACTTCATAGAGCTGGACGCACTCGGTTTTTTTGGGTTTACGGACAGGCCGCACTGGTATCTGCGCGAAGTACTTAAGCGGGTTGCATTCGTCCTCTGATTGCGCAATTGACGTCTCGAGGGTGGCGATTATGACGCCGTCCTCCACCTTTACGTCGAGTAGTCGTCGCGGCCAGTCCGGATGCGGCCACTTTTGGTCCGCGAAGCTGCTCCACAAATCGCTCGATGTCCCTCTCTGTGTAGAACCAGCCATTTAGGCTGCCAGGAAACCAGGCCGCTAAGTCGGGAGAATCAGCACACGACATCCTCCGGCTCGACGGCTCTCCGATTCCTGACCGCTCGAGGTGAGCCGATCCTCGAGGCACGCCAAGCACGTACGAGTAAGAAACGTCACCCGCACCTAAAAGCGGAGGCGGACGGTAGGGTCGCCGAGGATTACTGTGCTCATTCGATCTCGTGCGGAGAGCTGGGCCGCCAGAAGTTGTGACGACACCTTGGCTGTGCGAGCGTATTGCTCCTTGAGCGAGACTTGTTGTGCGGCTAGGATCCCGATCGGCTCGTAGAACGAATGGAAGGCGCGGCCGACGGGGCACGACTCCTTCCGGAAAAGGCTGTCCCATAGGGCCGCCTTTATTCCACCAGTGAGAGCCTGCCGCGTCTCCGGCTGGCGGATGGTCCAGTCGAAGGTCGGCTCGACATGCCCGACGAATGCTCGCAGAGGCTTCTTGGCTCCGAGCAGCGCTTTCGGCAATGGTGCAGTCAGCGAGCCTAGTTCTGCAACGCCCCGCAGCACCCGCCCGATGGGCGAATCCGCAACCACCAGGTCGTCGTAAATCGTGCCGCTCCTGCTGCCGGCTGAGCAGCAGGCGTGCGCGTACCAGATTGCGCCATCCGGCTCCCATGCCGCCAGGATCTTCTCCGGAGAGGCGAAGGCCCCGTCGTCGTCAACTAGCAGCCCTAGGTTCGCAGCCATCGCCTGCGTGTCCTCCAGCGGGAAGGTGACGCCATGGCTGGTGGTCGCCACTAGGCCGGGCTTCCGCGTTGGGAGCGTTTCCAGCAGTGCTCCCGAGGTCGCGCCGCCGTTGTCCTTGTCGATTAGGACGGAGTTCGGCCCGACATCCCGATCGGCGCTGATGAGTTCCCAGAGCGGCTTCGCAACGTACAGGCGCATCGTGCGCGACATGTCACTGCCACCGTGGTCAGTCGCCCATACCATCGCGGACGCTTGTTTCGAGCTGCTGCCATTCCAGTCGTTCCGAAGAGCGGCCACGTAGCTCGCGAGGCCACTCTCGTCAAGGTCGAGGCGGCCTACGGCGAACCTCGCGTTTAGGGCGTACTGGAGGTCCCAAGGGATCTCGTCTGGCGACCCGCAGATAAGCAGATAGTGGGGGATGCGATCCGCTGCAACCCCGAATTCCGAGCCGGCGATGTCTGGCTGGAACACCTGGCCGTCTCTCAAGTACCGGAGCAGCGTCCCGAACCGGTTCGGCGACGCCTTCACGTATCGCAGGACCGGAGCATTGCCGCGCTCAGCGAGGAGCTCCTGGATGGGGCCGGGAGCGTCCACCGCCCTGGCCTTGTCCGCTGGCGTTAAGGCCTCGGTGTCCGGGAGGACCAACCCCCACCCAACTCGTTCGTCCCGCCAATCGGACATGTCCGTGGTTTCATGGGCATAGAGGTATTTCGGTGACTGGGGAAGCTCGCTTCGAAGTCCCCACAAGCGCGCGTCGTTGACAGGCCCCGATACCGGGCGGTCGTTGCCGTTCCAGGCGTTGATGCTCAGCGACCCGGGCCAGTCCTTCATCTCACTCACGGCTCGGGCTCCCTCGAAGGCTCAGGCGTCCTCGAGCTGTTGCCGTACAGCTTTACTTCAAGTTCCTTAATTCGCCGGCGATATTCGTCAACCGCTTCGGGAGGGGCTCCCAGCTGTTGATCCACCAGTTGCCGTAGGAGCAGCAGCTGTACCTGGGCGGCCGCCCGCTCCTCTTCGGTCAGAGCCGGGGCCGCATCGCGTCGGAGTCCGAGCAGCTGCAAGAGTCTGGGCGGAATCTGCGAGCTCACCGCGCCAATCGGCCGACTATCGGCCGGCGGCGCCTCCCCCCGCAGGATGAACGAGCCGCATCCCATGTACAGGACAGGCAGCGTCCAAGCTCTAATCGACTGCGCCGCGACCAGGCAGGGAGCCGAACCCCGGTGCGCCTCGCATAGTTCCATCCTCGGCTCGTACAGCGTTGCCGGCCAATCGATCTCGAACTCCTGTCCGGGCTGGGCAGCTACTTTTCCTAGTGGACTCATGAGGGCGCGGTAAAAGACGCGTGAGAAGGCGTTTGCGTCCGTGTCACTCACCGGCTCCCGCATCGCCACCACGAGGGGCGCACCGTCCAACATAAGCGTAAACGCGAGCGAGCCCACGCCATCGGCTGCCGTTGCGCTCCTGCAGCAGTTGAGCGTAACGAGCCATAGGTCCTCGCCGAGGACCTGCCTGAGTTCCGCGCTCCCGAGTTTGAGTGGTTTCCCGGCCTTAATACTAGAAAGGAGCGTGCCGATCTGTAGGTATGGGATTCCTTCCTCCGTCAGCCCATGACAGAAGAAATGCAAGATGTGGGGCCCGAAGCCCTTGATCACCTCGATGATTTCCCGACCGAGTGGCACCGGCTGGGCCTCTACCGAGACGACGCGGGATCGAGTCCCTGCGATCTTTTTCAGGAGCTTTTCATCTGCCACCAATGCGCTCACCGACACGGGAAACCTGGCCGTCTCTAGCGACTTCAGTAGCCCCAGCCACTCGGAGGTGGCGTCCGCGTCGTCGGCCGCCAGTATCACCATGACCCGAAGGGGAGGCTGAAAATCCTTCCGCCAGGTGCCCTGCACCCAAGGGCTTGTACGGGCGATTGGCCAGCGCTGGTCAAGTGCCAGGAACAACCCGTTCGCGAACAGGGTTTCCCAAGGGACTCCCTCCGCTGCTGCCGACATCCGAACCAGTAGCGGCTGCGTCATGCCGGGTGAGCTCTGCAGGAGTGCTTGGATGGCGTTCTTGACAGCGGGGTGTTCGCATAGGGCGTCGAGAATGTACTGGCCGATCTCGCCCACCCCGCCGACCCCGCTCTGAAATTTCACCGGGATCGGGTCGCCGGCCGAGTAAGGAAACGACTTCGCTTGCGCGCCCCCCGGGCTCCGGGGCTCGTAGAGCCAGATGTAGAACGCCGATCCATACTCGTCGGCAGGAAGCACCTCGATGATGGTCCGACTCATTTGTCTTTGCTTCCGACGGTTCGTAGGACCTCGCTGACGAACCTCAAAGCGTGCTCAACGCCTCGTCCGGTCGCTTGCTCGATCTTGGAGTTTGGTAGCCGCTGCTCAGGGAACAGGCGGGCGACGGCCTGTTCGAGATATCTCTGCGTCGACGTCACCCAGGCCTCGGTGGTAGGAGTTGGCGGACCGAGCGACTTGCTTACCAGGGCGTCCGCGAAGGAGTCCGCAAAGCCTTCGGGCAGTGTCTTTCCGGCGAATAGCCCGGGGTGAGCGTACATCGACACTGCGCGACGGAAGGCGGGCGACGCGCCCATGAATAACCCCGCATAAGCGCCGGCGAGATCTTCGGCCTGCTGGTCTTCCCTAGCATCGTGGTACACGATGGGGCCCGCTCGCAGACGTGCGACATCGTCGTAGAACTGCCGCAGCCCCATCGTCGAGAAATTCTCGGGTGGCGACGTAAAACCGACTGCCCATGCTCCCAACTGCGCCAGACATGCCGCGACCTGATTCGGCCCGATGAACCGGGCCCAGATCCGGTCCTCGTTCCGCATCGGCGATTCGGCGACGGCGAGTGCCGACTGGCCGCTCCGCAAGTACCCGTGGGTGACAAAGTGGACCACATCAATCGTCAACTCCCGCAGCTCGTCGATCATCCATAGCAGCCACGGACTGTTGATGGCGCCGGTGGGGTCGCTGATCGAACCCTTAGAAGCTGATCGGATTGCGTTAGGAGCTCGCGCAGGGTCATGCAGGTGCAGTCGTCCTACCCCCGATCCAAGCTCCGCCTGTGGGATCTCCATCAAGTTGGCGTATGTCTCGGCGTCGCTGAAGACGTGGACATGAAGTTCGCCCTGGTGCCGGTCAAGCAGGGTGGGGGCGAATCGCCTCATAAATCCGGCGCCGTCGAACCGGCTCTTCGCCTCGGGCTCCGAGAGACACACGGCGATGTCGATCCTGTCGACTGACAGAGGCGTAAACAGCGTGAAGTTGGGGATCCTCACGATCGGGGTCGGTCCCACTACTGGTTCGAGCATCCGCTCCCAGGGAAGGACCGCGAGGTGTCCTACCGGCGGAGCGAGCTGAAGCCAGAGGGCGCGCTCGCTGCCCCTCGCCCGCTCGGCGGGGCCGCGGATAGCAGGCCAGAACCGCTGGGAGATGGCAAACTGGGGATCCCAGTAGTGGACGGCAGCCGGGTCAAAGTCCGGAGGGATGTTCAGGTCCTCCGAGCGCAAGGCGACCCTGCCGACAACCTCGCGCCCGCGGCTAACCTCGAGAACTACGTCCGGCGAGTCTCCGCTCAGCGAACTATCGGAGAGATTGACCTTGATGGTTGGAAGGTTGTTCTCCTTTCGGATCAGCTCAGCCATCACCGACTCCTATGCAGTTACCTGGTTGTACAGGGCCCAGTATGTCCACTCATTGCTCACGTCTGAGTGGCTCGTGATCCCGCTCTCGCCGTTTAGTGCGTACATACGGCACCGAGAGCCGTCCAGCTCGTACCGGTCCGGGAACCTTGCTAGCGGGACCTCTGTCGCTTCGTCAGGGTCAAGCCCGCCGGGCCCCCAGCCACCCAGCGCAGCGTAGATGCTTGGAGCCACTCCGGGCGTGGCCACCTTGAGCTCGCCCAGGTCAGATCGTCTACGCACCGCAATATGGAAGAAGTCGTGCAGGGCCACGTCGTGCGAGCTGAACGTCGACAAGATCGGCTCCTCGACCCGTTTCAGCGCTGGCCGGAAGCCGCCCGGCCGTCCGAGCGTCGGAACCTGCCGGGCGAAGCAGAGGTAATTGACCGCCGGCTCTAGCAAGAGGAGGGATCGAACTTTCCTCGGCAAGGGCTGTGCGCAGACAGCCGCGAGCAGCAGGCGGCAGCCGTAGGAGTGCCCAACCAAATGAAGGCGCGGCTTGTCGCTCGCGCGTAGGAGGTCTCTCAGGAGGAGGCTACCTCCGCCAGCGCCAACGAGACCTGCCCGGTCTTTCATCCGGTAGACGGTGAACGCCCGGAGGATGTCGCGCGGGTCGAAATGAACCACAGAGGAGAAAACCTTGCCCGCGGCTTTGGGACCAGTCGCGATCCGATCCTCCGCGGCCAGGGTGAAGGACTCTGGACCTGGTGACTCAGCTTCGGACGAGGTCAGGCCGGCCTCCCTCAGCTGGGACCACGTCCACATCATCTCGTCGGCATCGGGCGGCGGTCTCGTCTGCAGTTCGTGATCGTCGCCGCAGACTCGGGCCAACAACTCGGCTAGCTCCCGCGCCTGAGCCTCCGGGAGCTCCCTCGCGGCTGCCAGATCCTGGAACCTCTCGCGCCGCTTGCGGTCGAGAGACTGCTGGGTGTCTCGAACTACCCAGTCGATTTCGTCCGACACTGCACCCCCCGGCGCTCCAGCGATCCTCGGTGCCGTCTCCCACGGCAGGATCAGGTCGACGCTAGGCCAGTAGATGCCGACCAAGAGTGGCCGGCATGGGGACGGCGACCGCAGTCCTTGTGACCGAATGAACTTGTGGTAGCCGGTGATGAAGTGTCGGTAGTTCGCCGTGGCTTGGTCGAAGGTGTTGTTCCAGCCGTGCGAGAAGAGGAACACATCGGTGTATCCACTCTCAGCGATGTCCTCGACCAGGCGCTCGCGCGTCTGGCGTCCGGTGCATTTCCCGGCTCTGTCGAAGGGCACAAGCCACAGAGGCAGCGTTAGATCGCCGAGATCGACCTCGCAGTAGGGGCCTAGCGGGATCGTCGCGGCGGCGTTCATGCGATGACGCGGACTCCGGTACGGCCCAAGAGTGCCGCCACAAGCCGAGCGACCCACCGGCCCGATGCAGGATTAGACAGGAGGCGCTCCGGAACGGCACCGCGAGTGCGTTGGGCAGGAAAAAGCCAGGCCCGCCACATCGCTCTTTGGTAAAGCTTGCCAGAGCGCGTGGCTACCGCAGCAACTTGGTGTCGCCAGCCAACCAGTCGCGTGTGCTGTCCACACGGGCGTGCACGTCGGAGAAGGATGGCGCGGCCGTTCCTACTCGCGTCCAGAAACGCTTGAGCACCGGCATACGGTCTCGCCCCTCCCGGGAGTTCCAATCCACCCCTGCCCCGAGACAGAACATAGATCAAGCCCAGCGATTAGTCAATCGGGCACGCTCCCCAAACTAGCCCCGCGCCTGTTGGCACTTGCACGAGCCGCCTAGGTGAGTCACTTGACCGACGCCGAAGCCTCGACGTCGAGCTGTTCGACAAAGGAGCTGGCCGAGCACGTCCACGCCGAACGGATCCACGAGGACTTCTTGAGCCTCGTGCGGAGCGGCGTGAACGGCACGCCGACCTTTTACATCGGTGGCGCGAGGCACGACGGTTCGTGCGAGCTCGAGCCCCTGCTCCGCGCTCTGGAGCGAGCCGGGGCGTCAGAACGACGGAAAGTTAGCAGCCGCGGCAATAATCGTAGGGATGGTCGTAGACGACCGATGGCGCCGGTTGCTGCCCCTGCTGCAGAAGGGCGACGTTGTCGCTCAGGGAGAGGTCTACACGATCTATTTTGCGTACGTATTCGGAGCGCTTCTGGTTTTGGCCAGACGGCAGAACAGCCACGCTGGCGCGCCCCTGCCGGACGACGACTTGAAGGAACTTGTTGAAAGCTTGACTTCGCAAGCCTTTGCGTCCACATTTGAGCGCATCGCCGAATACGACCAGGCGAAGTCCGCACTCCCGACCGCCCTTGTGTGGCGCGGAAAGGCCCTGATGAGGGGGATCGTGGGAAAGGCCATACGCGAGGCCCTGCGCGACCAGCGCTCAGTGCATCTTGACGACCCAGACCTTCGCCCCACCTGGCGATGGGAGCGCCAGCAAGAAACCAACGGGTTGACGCGGAGCCCGGAACAAGAGCTCGAACATCGAGAGCAGAGTCGGATTCTTAGGGCGAAGTTCGAAGGCGTGCTGGAACGGATGCAGGGCAGTCAGGCATCGGCGCTCATCGAAGTGCTAGCCTCGGGAAAGTCAATATCAAGTGTCGCGGAGGCGATGGGAAAGAGCTCAACGGCCACGGATTCTCTGCTCCGCCGCGCCGTGAGGGAATTCCGCCGACTCTGGATAGAGTTGTACGGAAGCGAGGGTGAGATTTGATGGACGAGAAGGACGAGGATCTTTTGGCCAGCGTGATCGACCGGCTGGCCTCCGCTTATGAGGACTCGATCAATCCTCCGCCACATTTCGCCGAGGCCGTTGACTCGGCCGCAAGCGAACCGACCGGCGTGACCAAGGAGCAGATCGAAGTTCTTCGACGACGTTCCATATCGAAGCTGTCAGAGGGAAAGGCTGCGGGCAACCTGCTGCGTATGTATCGGGAGGCGCTAACGCTTGACTTGGAAGACGTTGCAAGGAAAGCTCGTTGGAATCCAGACGATCTTGAAAAGCTTGAGCAAGGCCAACTCGATCTTCAGAGCGTAGAGGCAGAGCGCATCGCGCTTCTGCTCTTTGCTTTAGGGCTAGAGTCGCTCGGCGCCCTAGAGCAACCACTGAGGGAAATTCTGAAGTTACAGATGGAACGGTACGAGAGCGCCCCCACCGCTGTTTATGGAAGAACTCGCCGAGACGTGACGTCGGTTCAGAGGAGACGAGATTTGCTGAAAGGTATCGCCGTTGTTGATCAGGAGGCTACCCTTCGAGCCGCCGACATCTACCTGCGCCGAATCAGCGATGAGATGACAGACCTCTGGGCTAGTCGAAAGTCGTGAGCCTTAAGAGAAGCCCCTGCTCGTCGAGCTTAATCCTCATAGCCTCCTTAGACACCTGAAAGCATTGGGCGAGCTGGCCCAAACGTTTTTCCGTCCCGAGCACTTTCTTGACTAGCGCAAGAGGCATGAGCAGCTCGGCGGCGAAGACGTTCGCCTGCCGCTCTTGAACCGGGTCTGTCCCACAGGTATCGTGGCCGAGGAAGTGGTGCCCTAGTTCGTGCGCAACGGTGAACCTTTGAGCCGTCAGGCTTCGATCTTGGTTCACCTCAATGATCCAGGCGCCTGATTCCTGGCGCATTCGGCCCTCGAGGCTGCCCAAGGTCTGTCGAACCACCCCGATGCCCTCCGCGCGAGCGATGGCCTCCACGCTCACGGGTGGCGATATCACTCGATGGCGTCGCGCGACGGTTCTTGCCACCTGTCGGCAATAACCAGTTCGAGCGTCTTCGAAAGTTGACATTTTGGAGGTGAGTACCCGTGGCCCAGAGTTCACAGGATACGACCGAATCGCGCTCGCCGGTTAGCCAAGCCGGTATTACGGAAAAAGGGGGATCCGGTGTGGAGACGACGCAACTTACCACGTATTACGTCAATGGGGAGAAGCAGGAAACCAACGAGCGGAAGCTCACCGTTAAGACCATCCTCTACAACGCAGGATTCCGACCCCCGGAGCAGTATCGCCTGGTGCGAGATGAGGGAAATAAGGCCTACACGAATCAGGATGAAATCGTCGAGATCCATCCCAGCGAGCGCTTCACCGCATTGTTCGAAGGGCCGACCCCTACTTCTTAGCCTGGGATGACAAACGAGGACCTGGTCAAGCACGTTGAGGGCATCGGCCTTAAGGCTGAGATCCTTGACGTGCCAGGAACCAGCCGGTATATCGTGATCCGACACTACGAGATCTGCGCCGGCCGGCTCAAGGGCCGGAAAGTGGACGTCGCGTTGCAATGGATGCCGCAGATCCCATATGTCGCTCCGTCAGCCGTGCATGTAAGCCCGCACGTCGTGGCCATGGGGTCGGCTAACAGCCAGAGCAGTCCCATCGGCGCCGGCTGGCAATACCTAAGCAGGGTGCTCCGTGTGGTTCCGACACCTTCGGCAATCGTCACCCATATCGCCACGGTCCTGGCAGAGCTCTAGTGGTTAAAGAAGACTTCAGGGCGACGGAAGCGTCGGTGGCGCTCTTGGAACACGTCTACGCCGCTCTTCTTCAGCATTTGGACAAGGGACTGGACCAAGAGGACTTGACGTTTGCGGCCTGGCGGCCCAGTCAAGGATTCCGGCGCTATACAGCCGTTCTCAATCGGCTCCTTCTTCCGCACAAGGGTGATCGCCTTCTGCATGGGAACGTTGCTTTCATGACGGAGTACCTGCAGCGGTCACTCGGCCAGCTCGAAATGGGAGAAGGCCTGGCGCTGATCCATGGTCACCCTGTGCCAGGTTGGCAGGGCATGAGCAGGGACGATGTAGTCGCCGAACGAGATCGCCTCGCGGGACCAGCTTTTGGCCGGACCGGCCTACCACTGCTTGGTCTAACGGCCGGCACTGACGGATCTCTAAGTGCACGCATGTGGAATCGGAAAGGTCCGCACGAATTCGAAAGACAATGGGCGAGTAACGTGCGTGTCGTCGGACGCCACCTTGGACTTACCTTTCATCCAGAGCTACGGGCTCGGCCCATCGCAACTGCCAGTCAGGTGGCTACGGTAAGCGTCTGGGGAGACCGTCACCAAGCTGATCTTTCTAGATGTCGTGTTGGCATCGTCGGATTGGGTAGCGTTGGCAGCTTGGTAACGGAGTGCCTAGCGCGTATGGGGATTACCGATCTGGTTTTCATCGACCCGGATCGCATCGAAGAAAGAAACCTCGACCGAACCGCCGGGGCAACCGCCGAAGATGCTTCGGTCGGCCGCTTTAAGGTCAGCGTCGCAGAAAGGCATGCTCGGAACGTATCCACGTCGGCCTCCTTGACGTTGAAAGCTGTTCCTATCAGCGTGTTGACCTCGGCCGGGCTGAACCAAGCACTTGACTGCGACGTGCTCTTCAGTTGCGTCGATCGTCCAGCGCCCCGACATCTATTAAATGCGCTGGCGTACGCCCACTTGATTCCTGTTATTGATGGCGGCATTCTTGCTCGCGTCGAGGCGGACGACTTCATTCATGCCGATTGGAGAATCCACACCGTTGGTCCAGGACGACCCTGCTTGGTTTGCCTGGGAGCCCTTGATACGGGAGATGTCGCCCTCGATATCGCCGGCAAGCTCGACGACCCCGACTACATCAAGAACCTGCCCGAGGAAAGACGTCACGCGGTATCAAAGCGCAATGTGTTTCCCTTCAGCATGAGCGTCGCAGCGCATGAGATCCTGCAGTTCGTGGGCTGTGTAACCGGCATGGAACGAATCGGCGGGGTCGGTGCCCAAACATACCATTGCTATCCGGGCGAGATGGAGGTAGACCGGGAGAAGAGCTGCGCGGCAGGTTGCGCGTATATGAGTCTGGCTGGCTCCGCAGCCGATCTAAGTGGCAATCTCAATCCGCAGCCCCAGTAAATTCGCACCAGAGGCCTGACAGGACCGTCCCGAGCCGGGGGCCTGCTCGACGAGGTAGGATGCGCAACTGCTGAGCCTCTTCGCGCGGGCTGCCAAGCTCGAGACCACGGTGCGGTACGACGGCATCCCCCGCGGCATCAAAGGGATGAGCTAGAAGAAGGGAGCGAATTGGATGCTTGACAAAAGGCAGATTACTGACGCGAAAAGCAGTCGGTCCCTTCTCTTCAGGGCTTGCGCTGCTTCATCGACGGACATCCAATGGACCCCCGGGACCAACTGATTAAGAGGTAGCTCAGCCTCAGCGCTGTGCTTGTGATTCCGCAGCCAGGCGGAAACGTAAGCAATTATTTGGTATTGCGCATGCCAGTTAGCCTGGCTTCCGCCTAGACCGTGGCCCTGGCTTGCCCCTGTGGAGAGCCAGCACCTTTACCTGGCTGCCGCCGGCGTTGGAAACGCTTAAGCCAGCATCGCCTGCGCGGGCGCGCCGGTAGCTGTGAATCATGCTGGAGAGCTGAGTAGGGTCCTCAGGCGCGGCGAGGATAAGGGCACCGACTAGCTCTCGCTTGGTGGTCCGCTCTTCGTACAGCATGTCCACTAGGGCATTCAGCCGCTGATTGAGCGGACTAGGAAGACCAAGGTTGACCTGCTGCAGCGGGCACTCGTCCAATCTTGCGTTAGGTCTGATGTTTACCGAGCCGTCAGCCATCAAGCTCCCTTTGCCCCGCTAGCATTCTAGCTAGGTCTAACGTACAATAATCATAGGTTTTGCCTACGTTTTTGCCGCCCGTGCTAACTCATTGGCATCCGAGAACGGAGGCCCACGGTCGCCTTCCTAGCTTCGCAGCCGCTTCGGGCTTCGGGCCATAGGCGATTTGTAGAGGCTTCTTGCGCAAGGAGGAGATCAAGGCCTGGGCTGGGTATCCCCGGCCAAACTATGCCCGCGTGACGTCCGAATACGGTGATTGTTCGGCCACCACGCCCGCGTGCCGTGAGTCGAGCGATCTCTTGGTGAAATGGGGCGCCACGCCGATATTTGACGAATACTGGCGATTCGCAAGTCTTCGCCAGGCCGTCTTCGTGCAGCGGCTTTCCGGCGAACCCCCACCCTGGACTTCCGATCCCATCCTACAAACACATCGCTTCACAAATCCATACCGATTCACGGATCGCGTAAGTCAGTACCTCATAAAGGAGGTTCTGACTACTGGCTCACCGGAGCCGGTTGAGGTGATTTTCCGATGCCTGCTCTTCAAGATTTTCAATCGCATCTCGACATGGACCTTCTTCTTAAGCCACTTTGGCACACCAATCAGCGGTTTCTCAGTTCACGACTACGCGTCTGCTCTAGACGACGCGCGTCGGTCGGGAGAACCCATCTATTCAGCGGCATACATCATGCCATCACCTGCTATGGGCGGAAGGACCAAGCATGAAAATCACCTGCTGCTGCTTGCCTCTCTGATCAAGAGCCGCGAGCTGCACGGCCTACTCGAGTCGACATCCCTCAAAGACTTGTACGAACGGCTCCTTCGTGTGCCGTCGTTTGGGTCTTTCCTAGCTTTCCAATATGCAATCGACCTCTCATACAGCCATATCTTCCCGTTCACTGAAGCTGGATTCGTCGTACCCGGACCCGGCGCGAAAGATGGTATTCGGAAATGTTTCGCTGCCGCACACGAACGCGAATTCTCGAATATCATTATGTGGACTTGTGCGACACAGGACGAACACTTTCGCCGCCTGGGAATTCGGTTTGAGCGCCTAGCAGGGCGGCCTCTTCAGCCGATCGACTGTCAGAATTTGTACTGTGAACTAGGCAAGTACGCTCGCGAGGCTCATCCAGGAGTAGTCGGCGCCCTTGGGCGCACACGAATCAAACAACGATTCTCAACGGATCGAGCCGCGGCCCTGCCGCCCCTTACCATCCCTCCTAAATGGCAGGCAGGCCCCCAGTGGACTGATACAGACTTGGCCTACGCTACGAGCTAACCCTTTCGGTCTGTCGCTACCCGTTCAGGCGCACGCTGCTGCGCCTTGCGAGCTGCCTTCTCGGCAAGCGCTCGTGCCGACCCCTCCGCGTGCCTCTGCCGCTCCTCCGCAGTCAACTCTCGAACCCTGAGCGAGCGAGTATCCAAGTCAACAGTAACTAGGCCTCCGTCCTTCTCACGGACATGCCGCCAAACCGCAAACCCGGCGAGTATCGCAGCCTGCCATTCGACCATGGTCTGGGAACCTACCTCAAGCAGGCTGGTCAGCTTCTTAAGCGTCCTCAACAGATCAATATCGACGGCTTCAACGCCTTCTAGAAAGTGGTGGTGAGACGCGTACTCAAAGGTAAACGCCGTGATGCCCTCCTCGATCGCGATCGCCCTACCGCCGTCATCCACGTCATCGGTCCGTTGACTCGACTTACGCTTCCGATGCAGCAACCCCCGTATGACGGGCGACCATCCCAGAACGGCTACATGGGCAAGATGTAGGGTATCGTGCCACCGGTATCCATCGTCAAATGGAGCATTATCACCGAGCTGGTCACCAAGGATGCTTCCGTCGTCTAGCACACCGATCACCCGCCGAGGATCGGCCACGACGGGAGCTATTGCCACTGCAAACTGCCGGGGGAGCCTCTCGTTGGGCAGAAAGTCAGCGTCGTAAGTCGTTGGAGCTCGAAGTCCAACGGCGTAAATGTTTGGCTCTGCCGGTTCGACCTTAGGCCCGATTGATGTGGGAGAGTCCACGAGTTCGATTGGCTTCGGCTGTTGTGGCCAGCGATCGCCCACTTTCTTCAGGTTGGCTGCTGCCAGAT
>Ga0070698_100001265_pt1 | contig 28250 bp, 25 predicted proteins | sample KBSK1502metaG_FD_65477 | JGI IMG/M metagenome (GOLD analysis project Ga0070698, IMG submission 65477) | Corn, switchgrass and miscanthus rhizosphere microbial communities from Kellogg Biological Station, Michigan, USA - KBS K1-50-2 metaG | ecosystem: Host-associated > Plants > Roots >...
GAGATTTGCGGCAGCGACGAAGAGTTTCACCGTGAGGCACGCTCCGTGTTCGGATGGGATGCCCAATGAAATCGCTGTCCGACAAGGCTCTCGAGCGGCTGCGCGAAAACGCCGGCATTCCGGATTTCACCGCGACGCGTTACTCGCTGCGTGAACGCGTGGCCCGTGGCGGCATGGGCGTCGTGTACTTGGCCGAGGATGAAAAGCTCGCGCGTCGCGTCGCGCTAAAGGTGCTAGCCGCGCCCCACCACGATGGAGAGCTTGCGCGCCGCCTGATTCGCGAAGCTCAAGTGCTTGCTCGCCTGGAGCACCCGGGAATCGTCCCCGTGCACGATGTCGGAACACTGGCGGACGGGCGCGTCTATTACGCGATGAAATTTGTTGAGGGCCGCCGCCTCGACAAGCATATCGAATCCGTTGGGTCGATCCCGGATCGGCTGCGTCTGTTCCTACGGATTTGCGATGCCGTTGCGTTCGCCCACGCGCGCGGCGTCTTGCATCGGGATTTGAAGCCGTCAAATATTATGGTCGGTCCGTTCGGCGAAGTCCTGGTCATGGATTGGGGACTGGCGAAAATCTTGCCCGCGCCGATAAACGATGAAGTTGCCGAAAGCGATCCGAATACAACAACTGCCTCATCACTCGCCAAAAAAGTTGAAAACGACGCGACACCGATCGTCGCCGTGACCGGACACGGAACCGTGATGGGCACGCCAGGATACATGTCGCCGGAACAAGCCCGCGGCGAGAGTGGGCGGGTGACCGAGCGCTCCGACATTTTTTCCCTCGGAGCCCTGCTGCAATTTCTCCTCGCCGCCGATTCTCCCGGCGCGGATGCGCATTCTCCCCGCTTCCACAGATCACTCGCCGCCATTCACCAGAAGGCGACCGCACAAGAGCCCGAGCATCGCTACACCAGGGTGACACAGCTCGCGGCCGACGTTTCTCGCTACCTCGATGGCCTTCCGGTAACCGCCCGCAAAGAGACGCTTGTAGATAAGACCGCCCGATTCTATCGCCGCTACCGCATCGCTATGTTCTTGATTGCGGCCTATTTATTGATGCGGATTGCCCTTCTGCTGTTTACCCGCCATTAGTTCTAAAGGAATTCCACAGTGCGTTGTAAAGAACCGTGGAGAGGCACAGAATCCTGAGCCAAATGGAGGACAGCCATGAACAAAGTTCTGCTCGGTCTGCTTTTGGGCGCGATCTTGGGCGCCATTGACGGTGCTACCGCATGGTTCACGCCGGCCGTGCGCGCGCAGCTTGCCGGAATTATCATCGGTTCTACAGTCAAGGGAATCATCGCAGGTTTGGCCATCGGATTGTTCGCGCGCAAAGTGAATTCCTTGTTTCTGGGAATTTTGTTCGGCCTGGCGGTCGGCTTCGTCCTCGCTTTCCTGGTGGCTTATCTACAGCACGGCTACTATTTTGAGATCATTTTGCCGGGCAGCATCGTCGGGCTGATCGTAGGATATGCGACACAACGCTATGGAACCGCTCCGGCGACAGCAACGGCAACCCGGTCGTAAAGGCGCTTGAGCGAAGCGGGACACACAAGTTTGTTCGGTCTTCTGTTGTGCCTGGATGGCAGCTCAGCGCATCGAAGTGGCTATGGCCAACACCACGAACGCTACCGCGACATTCGCTGCGCTTGCGAATCACAAATATTTCAGTCTGGAGACGTTTCGTAAAAGCGGTCAGGGCGTGCGCACGCCGATTTGGTTCGCGCCCGATCCGTCGGTAAGCCTGGATTCAGGCGCCGCGAAGTTGTATGTCTACACCATCGGCAACAGCGGCAAAGTAAAACGCTTGCGGAACACCCATCGAGTGCGGATTGCCCCGTGCGACATGCGCGGCCGTCTGCTGGGCTCGTGGATGGACGGCCAAGCCGAAATCGTAACCGGCGCAGAAGCCGAGCGTGGCCAGCGCCTGCTTAAACAGAAATACTTTCCGTGGAAGCAACTCCTCGACTTTTTCGCCTCGTTCAGCCGCCGCGAACACGTCGTGATCGTGATCTCGCCGGCATAAGCACGACCCACGCAAGGCGTCATCCTCGAAAATGAAGCTCTCCCTTTAGATCCAAGCTCCGCTGTCTGCATAACTACGCAATTCAAAGTGGATCAGCTCGTCGCTTCTTCGACCCAAGTCAGGTATGTTATCGTTACAATTCTCGAGCTGAGTGACTGAAAGTCCGTTTGTTCCGCATGGCCTTGCGAAAATACGGCGGATTATCTGCCTAAGCGAATAGCAAAGTCGGTACTGGAATCGGAGAAGGTGCCCGAGCGAAACACTTCCGCGTCGGCGCGAGTGTATGTACCGCTTGACGAGGATTCCGCTGGGGTTCGGCGGAAGGACCGTGAGCTGCGCGTCGATCCATCGGAGCCAGCCGCGAAAACCACCTTTACCATGCAGCAAGTCTTCGGCCCTGGAGGGTTGCTCGAACGCTGCATGATTGGCGGATATGAGCACCGCGGCGCGCAGCTGGAGATGGCCGAGCTGGTCCACGACGCGTTCCAAACGCATCACCATGCCATCGTCGAGGCAGGCACGGGCACCGGGAAAACTCTCGCCTATCTCTTGCCGGCGATTTGCAGCGGCCGCCGCGTGATCATTTCGACCGCTACCAAATCGCTGCAGGAGCAGCTCTATCAGAAAGATATTCCCTTTCTGCAAAAACACTTTGCGCCGGAGCTAAAGGCCGCAGTGATGAAGGGACGCTCCAATTTTTTGTGCCGCGCAAAAGTGCATCAAATGACCGGCCAGCCGGTGCTGAAAGGGATGGAGGAGATTGATGCTTTTCGCCAGATCACGGAGTGGGCCAAACTGACCGAAACAGGCGATCGCGCGGAGCTCTCCTTCTTGCCCGATGATTCTGATCTGTGGGCGCGCCTCGATGCTCGCCGCGACACTTGTACCGGCCAGAAGTGCGCCGATTTTCAGCAGTGCTTCGTCACCGCCATGCACCGGCGCGCCAAAGAGGCGAACCTTATCATCGTCAACCATCACTTGTTTTTCGCAGACATGGCGCTCAAGCAGGATGACTTCGGCAGCATCCTGCCGGAATATTCCGCGGTAGTTTTCGATGAAGCGCACGAGATGGAAGACGTCGCCAGCGATTACTTCGGGCGCCAGATTTCCAATTACCGGTTTGAAGAGCTGGCCCGCGACGCGGATCAGATGTTGCGGCTTCTGCGTCTGGGTTCGCCTTCGTTGCTCAAGCGCACGCAGCGGATACGCGAGCGCAGCAGGTCTTTCTTCGACGCCTTTCCCGCCCGCGATGGACGTTTCCCGTTCTCACGCCACGAGCGCGAGGCTTTTTTGGAAGAGCATCGCGAAAGCTACGATGCGCTCGCGAATGCGCTCAAGAGCCTGGAAACCGAGTTCGCCGCGCTTGCCGAAAAGCCCGAAGAACTCTTGCGCATTGCTCGCCGCAGTTTCGAGATTCGGCAAGAGTTGGCATTCCTGTTCGAGTCGAACGAGCGAAATTTTGTCTACTGGTACGAGCGACGCAACAAGGGCGTCTTTCTGGCCGCCACGCCCATCGATGTAAGCCAGATTCTGCGCGAGCGTCTGTTCGAGCAGTTCGATACCGTGATCATGACTTCGGCGACGCTCACCGTCGCCGGCCGATTCGAGTTCATCCGCCAGCGCCTGGGCTTAGACCATACCAAGGAACGCGGATTGCCGCCGGAGTTCGATTGGGCCAAGCAAGCCCTCTTGTATCTTCCGCGGACCATTCCCGATGTGCGCGATCCCCGTTTCTCTGTTGGCGCCGCCGATGAAATTGTGAAGCTCCTCGAGCTCACCCAGGGCCGCGCGTTTTGCCTGTTCACCAGCTACTCGCAGATGAACGAATTGTTCGAGCGAGTGCGAACGCGCGTGTCGTTTCCCTTGCTGTTGCAAGGCTCTGCGCCGCGATCCGTGTTGCTCGAGCGCTTCAAAAACACGCCCGGCGCCGTGCTCTTCGCCACCTCGAGTTTCTGGCAAGGGGTTGACGTTCCCGGCGAACAACTTTCTTGCGTGATCGTGGATCGTTTGCCGTTCGCGGTGCCTAGTGATCCCATTGTCGCCGCGCGAGTGAACGCGCTGCAGGAAGACGGCCGCAATCCCTTCGCTGAGTTTCAGGTGCCCCAGGCGGTTTTGGCTCTGAAACAGGGCTTCGGCCGGCTGATTCGCACGAAGACCGATCGCGGTGTCCTGGCCCTGCTGGATACCCGCGTTCAGCGCATGCCCTATGGTAAGATTTTCTTGGAGTCGCTCCCGGCGTACGGCAAGACCCACGAATTGGCTGACGTCGCGAGGTTTCTCGGCAGGTAAGGCCCTCCTGGTTGTCCCCAGAAACCATAAGAGCTCGCACGAAGCCAGTGGGCCGAAACATCGGAGCGCAGAGGAAAAGCGTGTTTCAGGTCCGTGTAGAGGAGACATTTTCAGCCGGCCACGCCCTTCGCGGATATCGGGGCAAGTGTGAGAATACGCATGGGCATAACTACAGAGTGCGCGTAACGGTGAAAGGGCCGCAGCTTGATTCCACCGGGCTGCTCTGCGATTTCACACACCTGAAGCAAGTCATGCGCGAGGTCATCGGCAGGCTGGACCACCAATTCATGAATGACCTGGAACCGTTCCGCGTCGTAAACCCTTCCGCAGAGAATATTGCCGAATATTTTTATAACGAAATCGCGCGCCAACTGAACGATCTGCCGGCAGGCGCGCGTCTTGCAGATATTGTCGTATGGGAGACGGATACAACCAGCGCTCGCTACCAGCCCGATGATTGAGACTTATCAGTATACTCGTCAGGGAATGAATCGGCCTCTATACATCATTGTAGTCCCTGTGCTGCTGGTCGCGCTCGGCTACATCTTCGTGTTCCGCCACATAGGATTGGCGCTTGGCTATCCGCGACTTATCGTTTCGTTGACCGTATTCTTCACGGCTGCTTGGTGGCTGATGCGAAGGGCGGCTCGCAAGCCGAAATCGAGCGAGCAGTAGGAGCTTGGGTCGCAGCGCATGTTCATCACGGAAATCTTCAAGTCCATTCAGGGCGAGGGCACGCGTGCAGGCCTTCCGTGCATTTTTGTACGCCTGACCGGTTGCAATCTCCGCTGCAGTTGGTGCGATACGGCTTATGCATTCCATGGCGGAAAGAGAATGACCGTCGATGAAGTGGTGGCGCGTGTCGATGAACTGGCGAGCCGAAGAGAGGCTGCGCACGGATCAACCGCTGCGGTGCCTTTGGTAGAGCTGACGGGCGGAGAGCCGCTGCTGCAAGAGGAAGTTTATCCGCTGGCGGAAGGGCTGCTCAGCGACGGTTATACGGTGATGATCGAAACCAGCGGCGAGCGGTACATTGGCAGGCTCCCCAAAGAAGTGATCAAAATTGTCGATGTCAAATGTCCGGACTCCGGCGAGGCAGATACATTTGATCCGCGAAATCTCGAAGCGATAGACAGCAAGGACGAGGTGAAGTTCGTGCTTTCCACACGGCGGGACTACCAGTTTGCGCGTGAGTTTTCCGCGCAACACCGGCTTGCCGAGCGCGTGCGTCAGGTTCTGTTTTCGCCCGTGTTTGAAGATCCGGATGGAAAATGGCCAGGTCTTGAGCCGCGAACACTGGCCGAATGGATTTTGGCGGATGGCCTGCCGGTCCGGCTTGGACTTCAGCTCCACAAATTCATCTGGCATCCCGCAACTAAAGGAGTGTAGTCGTCAAAATGAGCGACTCCCGCAAAACGGTGGTGCTACTCAGTGGCGGCATGGATTCGTGCGTGAGCCTGGCGATGGCCATCGCGAGGCATGGCGCTTCCAACGTTGCGTTGCTTCATGCTGGTTACAGGCAGCGGACGCAGCAGCGTGAGCGCAGAGCGTTTACAGAAATTGCCGATTTCTACGGTATTCACAAAAGACTGATCGTCCAGCTCGACCACTTTCGGGCCATCGGTGGCTCGGCGCTGACCGATAAGAACATCGCGGTTCCAGAAAATGAGTTGGACGTATCGCCGCAACCCGGCGCGAACATTCCTGTGACCTACGTTCCCTTCCGCAACGCGCACTTTCTGTCAGTCGCGGTGAGCTGGGCCGAAACCATCGGCGCAGGAGCCATTTATATCGGGGCGGTGGCAGAAGACAGTTCCGGATATCCCGACTGCCGGCCCGAATACTACCGTGCGTTTCAGGAAGTCGTTCGCGTAGGCACGCGGCCGGACACCCACATTGAAATCGTCACGCCGGTCATTACTCGGAAGAAGAGCGAAATCATCCGGCGCGGAATCGAGCTCGGCGCGCCGTTGCATCTGACCTGGTCCTGCTATCAGAATGAAGACGTAGCATGCGGCGCGTGCGACAGTTGCTTGCTACGCTTGAGGGCTTTCGCAGAGGCGGGCGTGCCCGACCCCATCCCGTATCGGCACCCTGTCGCCGCTCAGCCGTGAATGCTTGGAATCCGGCGAGGATTAGAGATAATAAAGCTCACGCCGCTTTAGGGTACTGGGCAGGGGCTCGCCGCGGATAAAGGAGAATAGGCCATGATGCCGATTAAGTTGACCCCGACCGGGTCGGGGCCGCAGTCTCAATGGATCCCGACGAGGTCGGGTTCGCACAGCCACATGCGCGAGGCTACGCCCAGATCACACAGAAACGCATCTTGGATTCTCGCCGCCGTGCTGACGGTGGTGCTGGCTGTTGCGCTGGCGCCGCGTGCCGCCGCGCAACTAGATGGCGCAATCACCGGCCAAATCCTCGACGTCGCCGGCAAGCCCTGGGCAGATATCGGTGTGCAAGCTGTCAGCGATCAAGGCGCGAAAACCGACACGAAGACAGACAAAGATGGAAATTTCGCTTTCCGCAACATTCGCCCGGGTGTTTATTCCGTGTTGGTAATTCTTCCCGCTCCCAACCAGCCGTATGAGGCCGCGAAGCTTCGCGTATCGAGCGGTGGGGAAACACCGAAGGTCAACGTCAACTTCAAAGACATCGTCGCGAAACAAGGCGCGGAATTTCAGGAAAAAGCCAAGAAGCAGGAAGAAGAGAAGCAAAAATTCCAGGGCATGAAGCAGCACTTCGATGCGGGGGTCCAGCTCCTCCAGCAGGTCGGGCAACTTCGAGCCGATATGGGGAAGGCTCCCGCCGATCAGCGTGATGCGCTGAAGCAGCAGGTAACCGACCTTTCTGGAAAGGCCGTCACCGAATTAGAGGCGGCGAAGACCGCAGCTCCCGAAAAGGATCCCAATCTTCCCCTGATTTTGGCCCGGCTTGGTGATGCCTATGATTCTGCGGGTCGCGCGGACGATGCAGCCAACGCCTACAAGCAAGCCGTGGAGCTGAAGCCAACCGCTGCCTATTACAACAATCTTGGCGGAATCCTTGGGCGCGCAGGAAAGACTGCGGACGCGATGGCCGCGTACCAGAAGAGTGCGGAGCTCGATCCGGCCAACGCCGCGCAGGCCTATCGCAACGGGGGAATCACGTTGTACAACGTGGGAAAAATGAAAGAGGCCGTCGAGCCTCTGAAGAAAGCCACGGAGCTCGATCCCAAGAGCGCGCAGGCGTGGTATCTGCTGGGAGCCTCGTTGGTTGGGTCGATGGAGTACAAACAAGTGGGCTCAAAAATGGAAGTGGTCGTCCAGCCGGGCACAGTGGAAGCCTATCAGAAGGCGCTGGAGCTCGATCCTAACGGTCCGTATGGACAGCAAGCAAAACAGGGGCTGGATGCGCTGGCGCAGATCGCTCCCGGAATCGATACGAAAATCAAGGCCGGCAAGAAGAAGTCTTGACGCTCTTTCCCTGAAGGTCCAGCGCAGGGTTGAGTCAGCTGTGGACAGAAGCGGGAACCGCATTCCCCGCCAACTCAGACCAAGGAGTTGCGATGGGTGTTTCGTTCGCAGACCGTGTCGCCGTCCCGCAGCATGTGCTGGTGCGTTTCCTCGACAACGAGTCAGTGTTTCTAAATCTCGAGACCGAGCGCTATTTCGGCCTGGATGAAACGGGCACGCGCATGTGGCAGGTGGTAACCGTTGCGCCCAGCATCGACACGGCCTATCAACAGCTTCGCGATGAGTACGACGTCGAGCCCGAGCTGCTGCGGGCCAATCTCGATGAGCTACTCACGAAGTTGGTAGACAACGGCCTCCTTAGGATCGTTTCGTCGAATGTGGAAACGCCTTCAGCGATTTAGGAAGTTGGACTTCGCGGCGCGCCGGCTCTTTCTGCGCGCAGTCGTGCTTCTGCCCGTCATCGCTCTCAGTCTTCGCCTTCGGGGGTTTGTTGCGACACAAACGGCGTTGCAGAGGTTTCTCTCCGGCGGGACAACGGACCGAGGAAAGAAGAGCACAGACAAGAATGTCTGTTCTACAACCGCTGCGTCGAAAGAAGTCGGCCGCACGGTGCGGATGGTGCGCGCTGCCGCAGACTACGGCATCGGCCATCCGACCTGCTTGGAACAATCTTTGGCGCTGTGGTGGTTGTTGGGAAGGCAGGGAATTGCGTCGAGCGTTCGCATCGGCGCGCACAAAGCCGCTGGCGGGTTTGCAGCGCACGCCTGGGTGGAATGCGATGACATCGCCGTGAACGAAGGCGATGAGTTGCATGCGCACTATGCCGTGTTCGACGCGGCCTTTCCGGCGCAACAATCGCTACTAAGATGAAGGGCGGAGCTAAGGCGAGCGCGTCAGCTCCGCTGCAAATTTCTCGGGTAGCCGCGAGCTCACCGGAATGGCGACTGCTCCTTGAGTGCGCAAACCCGCATTCCGACCCACACACATTCGGCGAGTTGCTTCACCAGGCCTTGGACTGGCCGCTCCTGCTGGCCCTCGGCGATGAGCACGGCGTGCTCGTGCTGTTGAGTGCCAGGCTGCGAGACTTTAACGATGCGATTGCGCCGCCCGAACTTCGCGAGCAATTGCAGCACTGGCAGCGCGTGCAGGCCGTTTTCAGCCTGAGCCTGACCGCGGAGTTGTTCCGGCTGCTTGACCAATTCGCCGCTAGTGGCATCGAGACATTGGCGATCAAGGGACCCGCTCTCTCGGTGCGGTGTTATGGGGACGCGGGAGCCCGCCAGTATAGCGATCTCGATCTGATCGTGCGCGACCGCGACATTTTACGATGTACAGAGGCGATGATCTCCCTCGGGCACGCGCCCAAGATTCCTCTGCCCGCGATTCAGGCGGGAAAATTTCCCGGCGAATACGTTTTTACCCGCCGCGACACAAAGCTACTGGTGGAGTTCCACACCGAGCGCACGTTTCGCTACCACCCGCGTCCGCTGCGCGTAGACAAGCTATTCGAGCGGCAAGTTCGCGTGTGCTTCGACGGACATGACGTTCCAGCGCTTTCGACAGAAGACGAGCTGCTGCTGATCTGCATTCATGGCGCGAAACACTTTTGGGAGCGGCTCATGTGGATCGCCGATGTGACCGCGCTGATTTCGCGGCAGCCTGTCGATTGGGATCGAGCCTACACGGTGGCACGTGAAGTGGAAGCCGAGCGTATGCTGCATGTCGGTCTGCGGCTTGCGGCTGATCTGTTGCAGGCTCGCCTGCCGGCTCACGTCGCAGACGAACTGCGCTCGGACTCGAGCGCCACGCGCCTGGCGGGGCAGATCATAGGGAGGCTGCCGCAGGGCAATTCCACCCCGGGAAGCTTGCTGCAGCGGGCAGCGTTTCGCATGAAGATGCGAGGGGGATTTTGGCGCGGCGCGAGCTACCTGCTGCGGCTTTCGCTGTCACCTACGGAAGAAGATTGGGTGCCGGGAGCCGAAGGGAAGCGTGCATGGCTGCTGGATGCCGCCGGACGCCCATTCCGGTTGGCGCGAAAACACGGCCGTCGCGGGCCGGCGTAATTCGATAGGATATTGAACAAATTGCCTGGTTGGTGGAGGCTACCAAGAACGAAGAATTGAATGAACGTTCATTCCATTCTTCTTTTTTGGAACCTGACCGCAGGCGTCGAGGCTTCGCGTAAAGGACTGATCGGAGCGGCCGATTGTGTTGTACAGTTCTCCGGGTGATCGGCTCAGGAGGACAAGGCAGGTATGCCTGTCCTACCCTCGAAGGATACGCCGGCCCACAGGCTCGGACAGATAGTCGGCAACTATTAGGAGCACATAGAACGCTACTTCAAGAGCGTCCCACATCGAATGCTGCACCTTAGATGTTCGTGCTGCGCATGGTCCGGTGGGTCCTGGCCTTGGCGGCGGGCAGCTCCACGTTGAGCGTAAGTGCGCTTTTGTTGCGCAAAACACCGAGCTTGGCCGGCTTTTCATCACTCTTTGCAATGATTTTCCTGCGCAGATCGCCAAGAGAATGAATGCGCTCGCCATTGAAGGAGGTGATGACATCACCGGCCTTGACGCCAGCCTTCTCGGCAGCCGACCCGGTGTCGACGTTGCGAACCAAGACGCCTTCGCCGTCCGGCGCACCGAAGTAGGCCCCGAGCTGACCGCTGATGTCCTCCGCATCGATTCCCAAACGTGGATGAATACCGGGCGTCACCATTATTCCACCATCAAAGTCGAAATCCATGGAGGGAAGACCCGGGATTTCGGCAACCTCAGGAAGGCGGAACGCGAAAGTGCCGGGTGCGGCTTTGTTCGTCCAGACGCGAGTGGCTTCCTCGGCCTTTCCAAGGGTGGCGCTGAGGGTCTGAGCGCGGCCGTCCCGCCATACGGTGAGTTGAGCGGAGCGTCCCGGGGGAATTTCATGAATCATGCGGCGAAATTGGGCCGAGCCTTCCACGCGTTGACCGTTCACTTCAGTGATCACGTCTTTTTCCTTCAAGCCGGCCTTTGCCGCAGGGCTATCCGGTGTGACGCGGGAAACCACAACTCCCCTTTCGGCGGGGAGTTTCAGTTCCGGAACGATTTCGGAGGTCACTTCGCGGGTTTCGATACCGAGCCAACTGGGGCTCTCGAGGTCCAGCAGGATTTTGGGATCCTCGACTTCGGCGCCAGGCATACCTTCCACGTCCTGGATGGCGAGCGCCGCCTGTGCAAGCGCGTGTTTGGCGGTTTGGTGAGCGTGCGCCAACGCGGGGCGCAGGTCGATACAGTGGTCGTCGGCTTTGGCCGGCAACGCCGCATTCGCTGAATCGCGAGAAGATGCTGAGTGCGTCGGCAGCGCTACGAGCGCGATAGCAACAACAGCCACGATCCCCGCCGGGATCAAAATATTCTTCTTCATAGGGCTACTCCTGGTTGCATTTTTGGCTCCTAATAGCTTAGACGGATAAAAAGCTAAACCGTCGAGCGCAAGGCAACGACTCGAATCCCACCGTTCACGGTGTGGAGGTGGATCGGCACTCCCCCTCTGCCGAGTTTGCCGTGTATTTCGCGGGGCCGCTGCGTACTCTCCAGCGCGACGGGCAGCTCCGAGAAGAAGTTACCGTTCAGGCAGCGCACTTCGAGATTGGCTTGCGTATCGGCGGGCAGGGCGAGGAGGACGGATCCATTGGTAGTCTCGGCGAGTGCGCCGTTTTTGTCGCGCAGCCGCTGCAACTCCAGATGCACATTGCCGTTGGTGCTGTGCGCGCGGACCGAACCGCCGCCTTCGTAAACTTCGATGTTGCCATTCACAGTGCGCAGATCCTCGACAGCCTCGACACCGGAGATGCGCAGCGTGCCGTTGACGGTGCCGAGATGCTCGACGTGAGCGCTGTGTGGCACATGCACGGTGTATTCGACGGCTACCTCGACGCCTTCGTTCTGGGGATAGCGGGTGTTGACTGAGACGCCATCTCGTTTGGCATCGACCTCAATGGAGACGAGCTCCAGATCGGACTCCTTGTGTTTGGCGGTCTTCAGCGCATGAACCTCGATTTCATCACGGTCCCAGCCCTGCACATCGACGGTACCGTTCACGTTCTGCAACTCGAACGTACCTCCGGCTTGCAGCGGATAGGTTTGGTTAAACTCCTTGCTGATAGCACAACAGGGGACTGCGGAGATCGATGCCAGAACAAACGCAAAGAATGCAGAAAAGCATAGAGCGCGGCGCAGCATAACGTTCAACCCCCTCCGAAGACAATGAACAGCGAACCCCGGGACCCGAACTCAATAGTTGCTGAAAAGCCTTGCGTCGAATCTGCTGACCTTGGAGCGATGGACAGCCAAGAATGGCTGTCCTACTTTTTTCAGCAACTGCAAACTCCTGCGCCGCTTCGCGCCTGTGCACCGTTTCAGTGCAACTGAAAGTTGAACGTTACCGTCGAGATGACGTCGCCTTTCTTAGCGTTCATCCACACGGGACTCACGCGCCATTGTTTGACGGCCGCTATCGCCGCATCCGCCAAGCTTGGAGCGCCTTCGATTAGCTTCACCACTTCCACGTGACCGTCTTTCGCGGCACGCACCTGCAATCTTACGACGCCTTGCACCCCGGCGCGCCGCGCGATATCGGGATAACCCGGCGGAGGCGCGGCCACCAGATGCTTCTTGAACTCATCGGCATCTTCGCGGACGCCACCCAGGAAAAACATCTGCAGGTGGTCTATCCAGCTCTCAAGCCAATCGGCTTTGTCTTCTGGCGTTGGAAGCTCGGGTTGCGGCTGAGTGGCAGCCGAGTTGTCGAAGTTCACCGGAATGGGCGGAATTATCACACCGCGCTCGGTGAGGCGCTCCCGCTGCTCGCGGATGAGCGACTCGCGCAACGCGACTTCGGAATCCAAGAACTGCAGCTTGATCGTCCCTGAGGTGGTACGCAACTTGAGCGGAGCGCCGCCCCCATTCAAGACTCCGACCGCGTGCACCGGACCCGTGCCGTGATGGGCGGATTGGATCGTCAACCCCAAGCTAGGGTCCGCATCAATGCGATGCTCGCCGCCGGATTCGACGATGGCGTCGATATTGGCGGCGAGATTCCGCGGAAGAAACACGACAATATCACCATTGCCTGAGGTCAGTTGCGAGGCGCCCGCGAGATGGACCGTGCCGCCAGAGGACGGCGTGTCGGGATTGATCCACGCGCGAATGGTGCCGCCAGCGGTCGCAGCGCGAACCGTGCCTGCTACCCGCGTCAGGCAAATGCTGCCGGCGCTCGACTCCACTTCCATCGGGCCAGAAACATACATGATGCGAATACCGCCACCGCCGGTCTGCGCACGAACCGAGCCGCGAACCTCGCCGAAATCGATTTGGCCGCCGCCGGTGCGAACGGACACAAGACTGGAGGCGCGCCCCACGGTGATGTTCCCGCCATCGGTTTCCAGGGCGGCCTTGCCCGCAATTTGCCCGGCACGGATGTGACCTCCGCCGCTGTGAAGAGAGACATCGCCGGCAATATTTCCGGCGTTGATGTGTCCGCCGGCGGTGAAGGCGTTGAGATCGCCGGCGACGTCGGCGACCTGAATGTGTCCGCCTCCAGTGTCCAGCTTAGCAACCGGATGTCCGGGAGCGGCATCGTGAGGAAGATTTATGCCGATACGTCCGGCGCGAATGTTGCCGCCCTGCGTTGAAAGGATCGCTGTGCCGCCGATATCCTGCGTTTCGATATCGCCGGCCTCTGTCTTTACGTCAACGTTATAGCCGCGCGGCACGGCGACTTCAAATTGCACCCAGAATTGCACGCCCACTCCAGCATGACCCATTTGCGTGGGCAGCGCTCCGTTGATGTCCACGCCGGTAGGAGTGGCTTTGGCCGTGAGGGAATAATGATTCAGCAGATGCTCGGCGGCGGAGGCGCGCGCATTTGTTTCAATGTGCACCGTATAGCGCACAGCCCTAGGCGATCCAGGCTCGAGCGAGACAATTTTTACGGAACCCAGATCAGTAGTCAGCCGCAGAGTCCGCCCGTCTTCGGTGGGAATTATGCCGGTTCGATCGGTGGTAACGCGCGGCCCCGGCTCGGCCGATTTGGCAAGCTCAACGGAACAGCGCTCGGAACGACTTGCGTGCGAAGCCGCAATAGGAACGAATAGCAACAAGTTAGCGCAAAGGGCGGGAGCTATTGCTAAAAGCGGGCGAGTGGATCGTATGTTCATCCGAGGTTTGCAAGTCTTTTCGTCGCTAGCTGTGCCAAGCACCGATCTGAATCATTGCAGATCGTGCGCACCAATCTGCCGCAAAGCGGCCGCACTACGCAGCCGCACATAGCGATTGGGATCGTGTCGCTGCAAATCTTCCAAGGCGCGCACTACACGTTGGACCGAGGAGGCAGGCTCACCGGAAAGCGCCGGCAAGTTCGGAGCAGGCGGAGCTTCTGGAGTGTCCAGCACGCCCGTGGATTCGCCCTCCAAAGAGCGCACCAGCAAATTCACAGCTTCGACGCGCGCGCCAGGGTTTGCGTCGTGCCGGAGCGCTTCCAGCAGCGTCTCCCGCACGGAGGCATCGGCCGCAAAATCCCGGAGCGCCTCCAAGGATTTTATGCGCACGGCGGGATTGGGATCGCGGGAGGCGGCCACCAGCAGCGCACGGCGCACGTCCGGATCGCTGCTGCGGCTTTTTACGAAGTCGAGGCAATCGAGCCGCACGCCGGGATCAAAACGCTCGCCGTTTGCGACAATATAGGTCAGCACGCGGCGGACGTCCGCATCATCCAAATTTCCACTCAGCATCATGGGCTGCTCGGTACGCACTTGCACTTGCAAGGTGTTGGGGCCGGCATCTGAAGAAGGTGCGAAATTAATTCCGGCCACCGCCATTTTGGCTAAATCATCGTCGGTCAACGTCGGGACGGCCTTCACATTCATGGCTTGGCCGATGATCTGGCCGGAATCAGCCGCGTCGCGCGTTGTAAGCCATGGGTAGACTTGCGTGCCGACTCCCAGCCCGAGCAGCACTAGAAACGCCGCGCTCCAGGCAGGCCGCAAAGCCATCGAGCGGCGGATCCACCCGAACGGCATCCAGTGTTCGCGGACCGGAGGAGCGGACAGATCGTCGAGTAACTCGGAAAGCTCGCTTCGGCATTGAGCGAGGAGGACACCGGAAGGATCGAGATGATCGGCGGGTTGCGAGGCGCCGACGACAACGGCTTGCAACGCTTGCTCCTGCTGAAGCTGCGTTGCGCAGGCAGAGCACGCGGACAAGTGGGCTTCGATTTTTTGGCGCTCCCGCGCGTCGACCTCATCACAGGCGTAGAAGACGAGAAGCGGGGCGACTTCCGCGCAGTGTTTCCATTGTTCGCGGGGGCTCATCGGAGCTCCCCCAACTGGCTGCGAAGCTTGCGCGTCGCGCGGAACAGCGAGTTCTTTACGGTTTCTTCGGTGGTGCCCAGGGCATCGCCAATGGCGCGCAGCTTGAGTCCTTGATAGTGCTTCATTTCAAAGACAACGCGCTCGCGAGGAGAGAGAAGGGTCATTGCCGCGGCAATCCTAGCCTGAATTTCTTTGCCGAACAAACGCTTTTCTGGATCGAGTGTCGGGCGGTGTTCGCGCTGGCGCTCGAAGAAATCGGCGATGCCTTCGTCGTGAGTTGCTGAATTTAGTTCCGGAGCTTGATCTTCGGGCCGCGCTTGACGGCGGCGCAAGTGATCGAGGCACACGTTGGTAACGATGCGGTAGAGCCACGTGTAAAAGCTGCACTCGAAACGGAAGCGATGGAGGTTGCGATAGACTTTCAGGAAAGCTTCTTGGTAAACGTCGCGGGCGTCCTCGGGACGCTTCATCAGGTTCAGGGCCAACCGCAGGACGTCGCGATCATAGCGGCGGACGAGTTCCTCAAAAGCAGCGCGGTTACCGGCCTGCGCTTCCACGACAAGAGACCGCTCGTCAAACTGGGGCAAAGCAGCCACCGTGGCCAAAGCGGCCTCGGTACCGACAGCCTGACCGAGAGCATCCGCCAAAGCCAAACCCAATCGAGGAAGTGGCATATTCGCTTTCTATTCGCACTCGCAGGCGTTAAGGCTTTGGCCTTAACACCTTAGTCCAAGTCTACGCCTTGCGGCAGACCAGCCGGCTAGAATGGACCACCCCAATTGGACGCACTTGGACTGAGTGGGTAAGCAGCCATTCCCCCGTTGGTATTAACGAATTGGAGGAGGGGTTTGTTTCTCACGGCATCTGCCTGAACCCACTCTGGTCTGCCCGAGCTGTTCCGCAAACCGTTACCGAACAACTGTTACGCCGAATTCTGCGGAGCGCCAGCCGCTGCTGAGCCAACACGCCAAGCCAGGAGGGGCCAGGCAACCAGCACTATCAGCGAGAGAACAAGCGCGTATCCGTTGGCGCGAAGATACGTGTCCGGCTGAGGCAGCAACTCCGCCGAGTCTCCAACGAGTGAGATGATCGCCAGCGCCAAAAAGCCACCGAGAATGTTGAATCTCATAATCCGGCGCACACCGAAAATGATAACGGCCAGGAGAACAGCTTGGGCGAGCCATTGCTTTGCCAGGTCGGCGGGACTGCCCCAATTGCTTCCCACAATTGCCAGCACGCCGAGGAAGAACGCCAAGAAGCGCATCCAGCGAGCGCGTAGTTGCGCGGCAATGAAGGATGCCGTTAGCGCCACAATGCCGGTGTAGAGCAGACCGTGCACAAAGGTTGTGCCGAGGGCGGCCGCGCCCGGCAAGATAGCATCGAAGTTTGCACCGAAAGAAGCGTCGACAGAGCGATGCGCGGTCTGCCAGCGTTGCGAAGCCGTCTGGAGCAAAGTTTGAAGGCCTAGCAATGCGGCTGCCCCGCCCATACCGATCCAAAAGGCGTCGCGATAATAGAGAGCGGGCATTCCGGTCCAACTGGGGAACTGCTCGTCATCGAAGGCGCGCTTTGCGAAATACCAGGCGATACCGAAAACAAGGGTGATGAAACCAAAATTGAAGCAGGCGCCCAGCAAACCGCTTATGCCGATAATGCCGAACCAGGTTTTGAGCGGGATGGCGGTCTTGTACATGTCCATCAGGCTGGGGATGCGGTTGCTGAGCGCAAACACTATGACGTATGCGGCGAGAGCAGGCAGCGCCCAGAGCGCCAGGCGCTTCCAGGGAATCGAGCGGGCGGCGTCCGATTTCAAATTCTTCAGAAAAAGAATGAGCGCGGTGAGGCCCAGTCCGCCGAAAAACAAAATGGGAACCGCGTAGTTGAGGATGACGCGAGGAAGCCTGACTTCCTCCTGCTTGCGCCGCCACTCGTCGGGGATTTTGAGGTAGGTGCGGTAGTTGGTGACCTCGTCGCCAAGGACGAGCAGTTCGATACGGGGATAGGCATGCCCGGCAGAATCGGCCGCCAAATTCGGAGCTGAATCCACAGGAGCATTCTGCTGCCAGGTCAGCGTGTGATCGGTGCGGTGCGGCCGCTTGTCGGACTTCGATTCAACGACGGACCACTGACTCAGATCGATTTTCTTTTCGTCGCGAAGGAACTGCTCGGCGCGCGCGATGGCTTCCTCTTTTGTCAATGAAGGCCCAGGCGCGTCCTCGGCGAGCGTGTGATGAAGGGAATGCAACGAACCATCCGGCTTGAGGATAACGGCGCGCTCTTCCGGCTGACTGTCTCGGAAATAACGCACCCGCCAAAGGGCGCCGGGCACTTGCTTCGCGTAAACCTCGTTGAGATGGGAAATGCCGCCACGCTCGCGCAGAAATTCATTCGTGACCGGGTCGGTGGCGTTCACCAACAGCGTGGCGTGATGGTAGGAATTTGGATCCAGACCTCGCTGGCGCAAAATTTCGTCGGAGCGCGTCCGGGCACTACGCGCGTCGATGGAGAGTTTCACATAGTCGCCAATCGATTGAGGTTTCAGGCGCCAGGCCAGCAGTCCGCCGACGACCAAACATACGGCTAAGAAAGCCAGCATGCCGGGCGCGAGGGCATCGTAGCGCCGTGCCGTGGCGGGGGCGGCCGCAGACGGAACAGCTTTGGCCAGGCTGATGTCGGGAGCGGGCGCAGCACTGTTGATTAAGTCTTCGTCGGTTTCAAAGCGACCGCGCGTGAGATACGAAATGCCGGCAAATGCTAACGGAGCGACCGCCGCGGCGGCAACCACCGCGCCCGAAATCTTGAAATAGAGGCTGTTGGAGCGAAGAAGGAACAAGCCCACGAGTGATGCATCTACGGTGTAATGCCAGATCAGCGTCGCGAGAATGCCCCAGCGCAGCATCACGATGCCGGCAATGATCCCAATCAGTCCGATCTCAATGCCGCGTATATAGGGGGGCTCCTGCGGATAATTGCTGTGCAGGAAGCTCCACAAAAACGCTGGGACGATCACCGCTACCCAGCGCGAGCGTGTCAGGCGCGCGAAGAAGGGGATGGCGAACAGACGAAAGGTAAACTCCTCGTTTGTGGAGGCGAGCAGCCCGATGGCCGCTCCGGAGATCCAAGGGAAGGCGGTGTTGATGGAGTCCTCGTAGTTGACTTCCTGCGGCGCCCATGCCCCGAATCGGCTGGCAATGACGTAGAACGCAACGACATAGCCGATATGCGCGGCGGCGAGAGACAGACCGACCACGGCGGCGGAAAAAAATTCTTTGGACCGCAATCCGCGCAGGCTCAGCGTTCGAGGAAGTTGGAGGCGGTCCGGTTGCGAACCGCGGTAGAGCGGCTCGCCGGCGGGCAGAACCAGCGTGATGGTCAGTGCGGTCAGCGCTGATACAAGCAGAGCGCTGGCGAGTTTTGTCGCCAGAAAGCTTGCATAAGACGTATTGGTGTCGTAGGTGGCGCTCCACAACGGCCAATCATTCAGATTTTGCAAAAAGAGCAGAGCCGTAACCACAACGCCTAGCCAAATCGCGCCGCGCCAGGAGGTCTGGCCGCGCTGCGTGAGCCGGATGGCCAGCCAAACGGCCGCGGCCAGCAGAGCGAGATAAGGTATGGTGAAGACCAGGGCGAGCGTGTCGTTGCCAGAGCGGAGCCGCGCATAGCTGCGCCTCCAGGCTTCGGGCACCTGCAGGAATTCCGCTTTGTCTCCGATGCGATCGCCATGGAGACCTACGCGCATGCGGTAAGGCGCGTCTTTGGCGCGAAAGCCGCGCTTTTCCCAAGTGAAAGTCCAATCTACGCGATTGGGCTTTTTGGTGGAGTTGGCTTCCTCGGGAAGGAATTCCCAGTTGCTCAGATCGGTGCCGAGTTTGCTGGTCAGAAAATTCTGTGCTGCCGTCTGGGCCGTGGCGCGATCCGGCGAAGAAGCTGCCCATGCTTCCGGGACTTTGTGCTCATAGGCGGCAATATTTCCGGCGGGGCTGACCTTGACGTGAAATTCCTCCTCTTCTTGAGGGCGAAAGAAGCGCACATCCCAATACCAGATGTTGAGTTCGGAGGACATCAAGCGGTTGGCTTGCTGCAGGCCAAGCTCACGCTCGAGGTAGGTCTTTGCGTTTTCGTCCAGGTCAAAAACGATGCTGGAGCGGTAGCTGCTAACATTCTCGCCGAGACCGGCGACGAAGTCTTTAGCGCGCTGCAGCGCCTCGCTGCGCGATACGTGAAAATCGACGGACGCTTCCGGGAAGGCCCGAAAGAAGTATTTGCGGGCAAAGATGGCACCCACAATGCCCAGGAGGACCCACAGCAGCAGCGCGCGTTTATCGGAGCTCGTTAGCCGGTCGTTGGACACGTGAGCCTCCTAGGATGTGAATCCAGGGTCCCGCCACTGTAGCGACAGGCGCGCCGGGGATGCAAGGTCGCGGCAGCGTTCACCACTTCGATGAGCGAAGAAGGATTTTGTCTGCAGCGATTCGATGAGCGCCGGCGATGTAAGGGCAATGATATAAAGAATTGATGGGGCTTACGCTGAGCACGGAAGTGCGGATGATCAAGGGCGTCGGGCCGCAGCGCGCCGAGTTGCTGGCGAAGCGGGGCCTTTACACGCTGGAAGACCTGCTGACGTACCTGCCGTTCCGGTATGAGGACCGCATCCATTTCTCGAACATCAAGGATATCCAGCCGAACAGCACGTACACGATTCGCGCGCAGGTGATGAGCGGACAGGCTATCCGCGGAATGCGTGGGCGCGACGCGATCTACCACATGTTGGTGAGGGATGCAGCGGGCGGCTTGCTGCCCTGCAAATTCTTTCACGGCGGTTATCTGGAAGGCCGGATCAAGCCTGGCCAGTCGCTGGTGCTGCACGGAAAAGTCGAGATCGACAAGATGCGGCCGGCCCGGCTGGAGATGATCAATCCGCAGATGGAAATGCTCGGTGGCGACGAGGCGGATTCGACAGAAGTGGGCCGCATCGTGCCGATTTATGAGGCCATCGGCACGTTTGGATCGCGCGCCATTCGCAAGGCCATCTACGCCGCGCTGCAACTGCTCGATCCGCGGATGCCGGATGCGCTGCCTCCGGAATTGTGCGCGCGCCTGGGCTTTCCCTCGCGGCATCAGGCGCTGGTGCGCACTCATTTTCCACCGCCCGAAGAATCGCTCGACGCACTCAATACATATCGCTCCCCGGCGCAGCAACGCTTGATCTTTGAAGAATTTTTCTTGTACCAGCTCAGCCTGGCGCTGGACCGCCGAGCCAAGCGCAAAGAGAACGCCATCGCATTTCGTCTGCGCGAAGATAACATCCGCGAGGCGCTGAAGCGCATCCTGCCGTTTAAGCCGACTGCGGCGCAAAAGCGTGTTCTGGGCGAGATCGCAGCCGATTTGGAAAAGCCGGCGCCCATGAACCGCCTGCTGCAGGGCGACGTAGGCAGCGGCAAAACGATCATTGCGCTGCAAGCCGCTGTGATCGCGATCGAAAACGGTTGCCAGGCAGCGTTGATGGCGCCAACGGAAATTCTGGCGGTGCAGCACTTTCTTTCGGCGCGGCGAATTCTCGAGCCCGCGGGCTATCGCGTGGAGCTGCTGATCAGCGGGCTGAAGACTGCCGAGAAGGCCGCTGCGCTCGAGCGCATTCGCAGCGGAGAGGCGCAGCTTGCTGTGGGCACGCACGCGTTGATCGAAGAAAATGTGGAATTCGCGCGACTGGGTTTTGTGACCATCGACGAACAGCATCGCTTCGGTGTGCTGCAGCGCAAACGGTTGATCGACAAGGCGGCGTCGCAAGGCCACGCGCCGCACGTGCTGGTGTTGACGGCAACGCCCATTCCACGCACGCTTTCGCTTACGCTGTATGGCGACCTGGATGTTTCGATTCTTGACGAGTTGCCTCCTGGCCGCACGCCCATCGAAACGCGCATGGCTAGAGAGCCGCAGCTTCCCGGCGTATGGCATGGCGTGCGGCGCGAAGTCGAAGCGGGCCACCAGGCCTACATCGTTTATCCGGTGATCGAGGAATCGAAGCTGGAGCTAAAAGCTGCGATTGACGAATACGAGCGGCTCTCGAAAGAAGTGTTTCCCAAGCTGCGGCTCGGATTGTTGCACGGGCGTCTTTCCAGTGAAGAGAAAGACGAAGTGATGCAGAGGTTTCGCAGGAACGAAATCCAGATTTTGGTTGCGACAACGGTCGTTGAAGTCGGCGTGGATGTCCCCAATGCATCGGTGATGGTGATCGAGCACGCCGAGCGTTTCGGGCTTTCGCAGCTTCATCAGCTTCGCGGGCGAATCGGACGCGGCGCGCAGAAGTCGTATTGCATATTGGTCGCTCCGAAGCTGCTGACCGATGAGGCGCGGGTGCGGCTGGAAACGATGGTCCGCACGAACAATGGCTTTGAGATCGCGGAAACGGACCTGCAACTCCGCGGCCCCGGTGAATTTTTTGGCACACGGCAATCCGGTGTGCTGGGCTTCCATATTGCGAATCCGCTGCGGGACCGCGAGATTTTGGAGCTGGCTCGCCGCGAGGCCTTCGCGCTGGCGGATGATGCCGCACGAGCGCATGAGTTGCAGCGCATCGTGGGCAGCCTGCCCGGCGAGTGGCAGAGGCGATACCATTTGGCGCGCGTCGGGTGAGCGAGGACGAGACTGCTCAAAACACAAGTTGCAATCGGAAAGATGCCGCCGGCGATCCGGCGGCGCTACAGGGCAAGGCCGGGCTGAGCCCGTAGATTAGAAACGCATGCGCGTAATTGCTGGAATGTATCGCAGCCGGGTTCTCCGAAGTTTGAAGGGGCCCGCCCTTCGTCCTACCAGCGACCGCTTGCGCGAGACGCTGTTCAATGTGCTGGGACCAGGGGTGGCTGGATCGCGTTTCGTCGATTTGTTCGCGGGAACCGGCGCGGTGGGCATCGAGGCGCTGAGCCGGGGAGCCACGGAAGCGGTGTTCATCGAAAATCATGCACCCGCCGCGGCGCTCATTCGGCGCAATCTGGAATCGCTGGGTGTGAGCTCGGAGGCAAAGGTGCTGTGTGCCGACGCCGTGCGTGGGCTGGAGAAGCTTGCTGCGAGGCATAGTCCTGGGGATCCGCCATTTGATTTTGTGTTTGTCGATCCGCCGTATGCGGCGGAACAGGAGTACGCCCTAGTGCTTGATATTCTGGGTGAGACGGCGCTGCTCACACCTGGCTCGATGGTAATCGCGGAACATCGCCGAGCATTCTCGCTGCCGGAGCGGATCGGAAACCTGACGCGAACGCGGGTGCTGAGGCAGGGCGACGCTGCGCTGAGCTTTCTCCGAAGGTGAGCTTGAGCCGTGGTGAAAATCGGGGAATTCACCACAGAGTTCACAGAGAGCGCAGAGTTCTGAAACTAGTTATGGTGTCCGAGACGCCGGAGCTGTAGAGGAGTTCCGGAAGGCACAGATTTTGCTGATCGAGCCAACGGTCACAGGCCGGCGATATCAGTCGGAGGGATGAAGGTCGCGGCGGATGAGCGTCCAATCGAGAAAATAGCCGAGACCAATGGCGAGCGGGATGATGCCAAAGCTCGCGGCCACCCAGGTTTCGGGCTGGTGCTCGATTTGGGCAATCAAACCGAAGGTGGTCATAAAACCCAACGCACCAGCGACCAAGAGGATGCCGGCGCGACGCGAACGCGAAGCCTGCGAAAGCTCGGGCTCCATCGGCACAGCAACCCCGCGGGCGATGGCCGCCAAACGCTCTTCAGTACGCAGACGGCGCACGCGGTAGTACAGATACATCGCGCCCAGTGGAATGCCCAGGGTCAGGATTACAGCAACCAAGCCAATGAGGTGACCGTCCATAGGGACTCCTTTTTCTTTGGCGCGTAAGGTGCGCCACTTCGCGGGGAACGACTGTCAGCAACAGGTACGCGGGCGAGTCGGATAAAGTTCCGTTGCAGATGTAGTGCGGCGGTGCACTGTGCTTTGGCGAGAAACAACCACCGGTTTTTCTCGAGGCTAGCCTTCGGTGTCCTGATAGAATTGGTCCGCCGCCGAATCCCCCTTCCCGGTGAGACCTGCTTGTTACGGTAAGACAGAGTGGACACAACTGCGAAGGCGTTGGACTTCCAAGCCATCGAAAAGCTGCGCGAGGAAGAGCTAGAAGAAGCTCGCTCGATACAAAGCGTGATGTTGCCTGCGGAATCGCTGTGTGCGGGCAAAGTGAGCATTGGTCACGCGTTTCAGCCGATGGCGGAAGTCGGCGGCGACTTCCTGGACTATTTCGCGCTGACCGATGGCCGCGTGGGCTTGTATGTTGGGGATGTGTCCGGGAAGGGGCTTCCTGCAGCGATGTATGCGGCGCTGGCGGTTGGAACCCTACGCGGAGTGCACAAGACAGGGCAGCCGTTCTCTCGACCTTGAACCGGCGGCTGTTGATTCGCGGAACGCCCCGGCGTCACGCTGCCGTGCAATATGCGGTCTTCGATCCGCGCGTGCGTGAGATGCAAGTTGCGAGCGCGGGCATGCCGTTTCCCTTCCACATCTCACCTCAAGGCTGCCGACCCATCGAGATTTCAGGTATTCCGCCGGGACTGTTCGCCACCAGCGTCGCCTATGAAACTTCCAAGCTTGCGCTGGATCCAGGTGATTCTGTGTTGTTCTTGACCGACGGAGTTACGGAAGCGTTCAACACCGAGGACGAAGGATTCGGAATCGAGCGACTCCTGGACATTTGTGAAACGCGACTCTACAGTTCGCCAGCAGACTTGCTCGCGCAAATATTCTGCGCTGTGGAGCATTTTGCGCGCGGCCGGGTGCAGCACGACGACATGGCGGCTGCCCTCTTCCACTATGGATGCGACTGAGAGCGAAGCAAAATCGCGCGTCACATGCGTCTGAGTCATAGGAAAGCGCCGGTCGTGCAACGGTATTTACGCTAACAACGTCGAACTAATACCGCGGGATTGGCTGTGTTTGTGCGCTCGTCGGTGGTAGCGTAAACTGAATGTTTTCCAAGCTGCTCTGAATGCAAGTGAGGCTCCCCTTGACCCCATCGATACGAAATAGAATGGCTTCCCTTTTGTGCTTGCTGATTTTCGCCTGTGTCTCGAGCTCAGTGACACCACGCTCGGCACTCGCCGGCCCGCCCGATGCGCCGGTCAAGCGCTCGCCATTGCTGGCGGCGATGCAAGCGGAGCTGGAGCGCTCGGCGAAGACTCTGGGCGCGCAGAATCCACCGGCGTACTACATCGGTTACACGGTTACGGACACGCAGCGTGCGGAGGTTTCCGGCTCCAATGGAGCGCTGCTTTCCAGCAGTCAAAACCGCAACCGCTGGCTGGAAGTATCTGTGCGTGTTGGCAGCTATGACCTGGATAACACTCACAAGGTGGGAGAACGTCAGAATCAAAGCGGGGGACCCGGCTCGCCGGTGCCCATTGACGATGACACCGAGGTGCTGCGACGCGCTATCTGGCGTGAGACCGACAAGCAATACCGGTCCGCGGCGGAGTGGTTGATCAAAATCAAGACTGGGAAAGAAGTGAAGGTGGAAACGGCGGAAGGCGCCGCGCCGGATTTTACTCATGAACAGCCGCATACCTACATCGGCCCGGAGAATTCCTTCAAGCTGGAGCGCAAGCCCTGGGAAGAAAAAGTGCGTGCGTATACCGGGGCGTTCCGCGACTCGCCGGCAATAATCAATTCCATCGTGACCTTTACGGCGCAAGCGCAAAACGCGTACCAGATCACCAGTGAGGGAACACAGCTTCAGTATGGCCAGATTCGCTACCGGCTTGAATTATTTATTCAGGGCAAGGCTCCCGATGGCATGGACCTCAATCGCTATTACAACTTCGATTGGGTGAAGCCGGAAGACGCTCCTGACGACAAAGCTGTATACGCGGCGGAAGCGACGATGCGTAAGGAGCTGGAGGGGCTGGTAAGTGCTCCGATCAACGATCCTTCCGTGGGTCCGGCGCTGCTCACCGGCCGAGCCGCGGCGGTTTTCTTTCACGAGGTATTTGGCCACCGCGCTGAAGGACATCGACAAAAAGATATAGCCGAGGGACAAACCTTCGCCAAAAAGGTCGGAGAACAGATTTTGCCCTCGTTTCTCAGCATTGTCGACGACACGACGATGCGAAAGCTGGGCTCTTCGGACTTGCTAGGCTATTACGAATATGACGATGAAGGCGTGAAGGCTCATCGCGTGATTCTCGTGGATCATGGAGTATTGAAGGATTTCGAGATGTCGCGCTCTCCGCTGGTGGGCTTCCCGCACTCGAACGGACACGGTCGCAGGCAATTGGGGGCAACTCCAGTTTCGCGGCAAGGTAACCTGGTCGTGGAGAGCAACAAGACGATTACGAACGCGCAGCTTCGCGCGAAATTTATCGAGCTCATAAAGGAACAAGGCAAGCAGTATGGCTTGCTGATTGACGACATCGCCGGCGGCTTTACGTTTACCGGACGCGGGCAACCGCAAGCGTTTCAAGTTCAGCCGTTGGTGGTTTACAAAGTTTACGCCGATGGGCGGCCGGACGAATTGGTGCGTGGCGTGGACATTGTCGGAACACCTCTGGCCGCGCTGACCAAGATTGTGGCCACCGGCGACAAAACGGAAGTTTTCAATGGATATTGCGGCGCGGAATCGGGGTCCGTTCCGGTTGCGGCTGCATCGCCGGCCATTTTGACCTCCGAGCTGGAAGTGCAGAAAAAAGAGACATCCACAGATCGGCCGCCGATTTTGCCTCCACCGGCGCATGACGTCGTGAAAGCAGGAGGCCAGCAGTGAAGCGCGCGTTGGCTGCAGCGGCATTCGCGATTTTTACAGCGTCGATCTTGGTTCCGGCGGGCGTACGGGCGGCCGCTCAGGCGAACCAGGACAACGATCAGACGTTGCGCGCCATGCGCGACGAAATGGCTCGCTCGAAAGCCCGGCTAGAACTGAAGGTTCTGGGTACAGAGCAGACGGTCCGGCCGTTCTACATCGAATATCGGTTGCTCGATTTGGACGTCAGAGAAGTGTCCGCCGAATTCGGCACTCTGCTGCAGAGCACGCACAACCGCAATCGGCTGATGAACGTGCAAGCTCGCGTCGGCTCCTACAAGCTGGACAGCTCCAACTTTATTAGCGACGAAGGCTTTCGCGGGTTTATTGGATCGCAAGGCTCGGTCGGCATCGACGGCGACTACAATTCTCTGCGGCAGGATCTGTGGATCGCCACCGATCAAGCGTTCAAGGAAGCGATTGAGACTTATTCACGCAAGCAGGCTTATCTGAACAGCCTGGCGCGGCAATCCGACATTGATGACTTCGCGAAAGTTGCACCAGTGCAGATCATCCAGCCGCGAGTCACTCCCGATTGGACGAATCGCAATTGGGAACAGGAGGCACGCGAGACCTCCGCGGCTCTGCGCGCGTTTGACGATATTTACGAATCGCGACTGACATACTACCTGGTGTATGCGACCGAGTACTTGATGACCAGTGAAGGCACGGAAATCCGTACGAATCGCACCTTTGCGGCCGTCGAAGCTGGTATGAATACGCTGGCGAACGATGGCATGCCACTGAATCACTTGTACTCGGCATATGCGACGAAGCCGGGGGATCTCCCGAACGTGGATACGGTGCGCAAGGGCTTGAATGTTTCCGGCAGTGAATTGATGGCGCTTCGTGCGGCCCAACCCGCACAGGATTACAACGGGCCAGTGCTATTCGAAGCTCGCGCCGCGGCTCCGCTCCTGGCGCAAGTCCTCGGCCCTGCGATGAACGGCTCGCGCCCGCCGGTGGCGTTTCAGCCGGTGGTCGAACAGCTCCTGGGGAATTTGGGTGGCAAGAGCGACTGGGTGAGCCGAAGCGGCGCTCGAGTGCTGCCGCAGAACGTGAGTCTGATAGACGACCCGGGAGCGAGGGAATATCACGGGAAACCCCTCATCGGCGGGTATGACGTCGATGATGAAGGTGTGCAGGCGCAAAAGATAACCGTTGTGGAGAACGGCACTCTGAAGACGTTGTTGATGTCCCGGCGTCCTGGGCCAGACTCCGATCGATCGAACGGGCATGGGCGATCCGGATTCTTGAGTGATGCCAAGCCGACGATGAGCAATTTGTTCTTTCAGTCGAGCGAGACAGTATCACCGGCAGACCTGAAGAAGAAATTTTTAGACGCGTGCAAGACCGAAAAGTTGAACTACTGCATTGTGGTTCGAGAAATGGACAATCCCTCGCTCAGCCTGTTGCACCAAGAGGATTTTTCGGAGCTGCTGGCGAGTTTTCAAGGCGGCGCCGGCACGGGCGACCGGCTTCCGCTCCTCGTCTACAAGGTCTATCCGGAAGACGGCCGCGAAGAAATCATCCGCGGAGCGCGAATCATCGGCGTGAATACGCGCTCTTTGCGGAATCTCGCGGGAATCGGCAACGACGATTTCGTGTACAACTACATGCAGAGCCAAATCGCCGGGTTCTCGGGAACGGCGCTGGGGGCGTTTGGCTCAGCGCAAGGCGGGCTGCCGGCGTCGGTCGTTGCTCCATCGTTGCTATTTGAAGAGCTCGAAGTGCGCGGCGCGCGCGGCGAGCCGAAGCGATTGCCGCTGCTGCCTGCTCCCTCATTGAGCGTGGCGAAATAACAGCGGTACACGTTGGATTCGGCACACAGGAATGGATGAGCTTACTCGACGGGGATTTATCTTCGGAACAGCGACGATTGCGTCTTACGGCGTACTCATCGGGGTGCAACGCCTTTGCGTTTCCGCATTGGCCTACGATGACCAAGCGGACGCAGACGATTCGGGACCAGTGACGATTGTAAAGTTCTCGGATAATGGCGTGCGGCTTGGCCCTGCGACTGTTGCGAAGATCCGCAGATCCAAAGCAGAGTGGAAGAAGCAACTCACTTCCCTGCAGTACGATGTGACCCGCCGCGCTGCCACGGAGTGGGCGTTCACCGGGGCATTCCACGATCAACATTCCGCGGGGCTGTATCGCTGCATCGATTGCGATAACGCTTTGTTTGATTCCAGTGCGAAATTTGACTCCGGCACGGGCTGGCCAAGTTTCTGGAAGCCTATCGCGAACGAGAATATCTATGAAAGATCTGACACAAGTTTTGGCGCCGTACGTCGAGAAGTGGTATGCAAATTGTGCGACGCGCATCTCGGC
>Ga0070698_100001266_pt1 | contig 28231 bp, 19 predicted proteins | sample KBSK1502metaG_FD_65477 | JGI IMG/M metagenome (GOLD analysis project Ga0070698, IMG submission 65477) | Corn, switchgrass and miscanthus rhizosphere microbial communities from Kellogg Biological Station, Michigan, USA - KBS K1-50-2 metaG | ecosystem: Host-associated > Plants > Roots >...
GCTGCCGGTGTACTCGAGATGTCCCGCGAGTGATTTTGCGTTGATCACTGCGGTTCAGATGTGAGCCCTACAGGATTTCGAGGGAGAACGCCAGAAGCAGCGACGAGGGAACGCACTGCCGTCGTGAATTGAAGAGAAACCGGTCGGGGGCCCGGGATTTAAACCCCCGGCCTCACGGTCCCGAACTCTGAGACATCGCGTCCAGAAACCTCTGAGATTGTCGGTTTCAGTTCGAAACGTGCGGCCGAAAAACCCCGCCCGCCCAGATTTCACTCGATCTTCCGGGGGATTGCTACAGAAAGTGCTGCACTTGGGATCGGCTTGGACCTGAACGGGCTGGCCCGCATCTAGGCGGGCCGGTGTAGTGGCCGGCCGACTGCATTGGGAAACGGTCAGTCCACGAAAATAAAACGCTGAGCCACGTCGCCCGCCCTAAGGTCGGGAAGGGTATGGAAGAGGTCGGCGGCGGAGCGCTCAACCTCCAGAGCGCCGCCGAGCTCAGCCCGCAGCCTGACACTGAACGCTCTTCTAAGCGCGTCCGACGAACTCAGGGGTTCGGCGAGCAGAAGATCGCCGTATTCAGCGCTCCTCGAATGCAGGATTGCCTCCATTTCCTCAGTCGACTTATCCATGAGAGTCTCGTCGTCCAATTTGTCCTCAGGAACGCCTCCAGCACCGAGGTACGCGCACATCTCACCTAGGAGCCAGGTGACGTCCTCATCTGAGAGGCGGTGCATCCATGCCTCAAGCGCCCCGAGATACAGCGCGTTGACTTCCCGTTCCGCAAACCACTTCGCCTTATCCCGAAGACGGGTTCGCGCACCAAGCTTCTCAGCGAAGTCGAGTGCGGCATTCATCACTGCTTCCTGATACTCCTCCGTGGTTCTGGTGTCGCTAGGCGCCGGCCTTCGAGTTGCCGCAGCACGGCTCGTGCGACCAGGATTTTCCTCGAGCCGAGGCTCCTGCTCCACAGGCGCCGGGCCGATCGGGTCGTAGATCAAGGCCATCGTGCACGAGCCGAAGCCGTTATGGGAAGTCTCGAAATGCACTGATGGCACACTGGCAAACGAGGGGCCAGAAGCCAGGTGATAGTCGGCCTTCTGCCGACCTTCCAGGATGAGGAGCCACTCGCCAACCTTGAAGGCGAGCGCTTCGTCCGTGGGCTCGCCTGGCCATCCGATCCAAACAGCGCCCATCGTTACGCCTGGCGGCACCCACCGGTATGGCTCCCCAGGTCTCGGCGGACGTTCCCCCCGCTCCACGATTGCCGCGTAGACGTCCCGCATGTCGGCCCTCCGCGTCCAGGTGTTGACGAAGACCTTTGGCTTCAGCTTCGCGTCCGCTGGCATGAGGTGACCTGGCACTCGATCGTCCACCTCGAACGGCTCGACCACCTGTCTTAGACAGTGCGTGAGCTTCTCGACTAAGTTGGCATCGGGTCGCGTTCGGCCAAATAGAGGCACGCGCCAATCTTAGGTGCCGGTCTGCGCCCACAGACAGGTCCTCGCATTGATCTCAGGTCGTTTCGGCCGGACGGCCCACGCGCCGGAGTTGCTGTCGATAGGCACCCATTATCAGCAGCATTTCCGTGAGCAAGTGCCCTGCTCATTAAGCGTGGCTACGTCCTCAATCCACAACCCCGAGAATCCAACCCTCCTCGGTTGCGGCTGACGACGGAACGATGAAGAGTTGGCGGAGGGTGCCGCTTCGATCCCGGTGGCGAAATTCCTCGGCTACCGCGATTACCTGAGCCTGGTCCTTTATCAAGCCGGATTGGTACGGAATGGCATCAAGGCTCGGCCAGATCTCTGCGTGTACGACCGCGCCACGTCGCTCGGGCAATTCGGGAACATCGAGCTCGAAAGGCCAGACTCTGCTGATAGAGTCGATGCGAGGGTCGTGGCGCAGTCGGTAGACCGCTGGGATGCCGGTTATCGCCTGGCTTCCTACCGACCCAGCGCCCAGCAGCTTCCATACTGACTGAGGGCGACTTCCTCGCCGGTGCAACATCATCTCCACCTCGCGCCACTCTCCGAGGCCAGCGGCCGCACCGTCGATCTTGTAACGAACCTGATCGCGCCGCATCGACAGGCTGTTCAGACTCCGCGCTGCTGGCCGCCCCCAGAAGGCATGGTGCACCAGCCGGGCGTTGATTGCGGATGCGACCTCAAATCGATTGTTCATGTTTGTTGGAGCTGCGTCTTGTAGATGGCCGGCGAGGTAGCGCCATATCGCGCTCCAAGCTGGATCCTCGAGGCCAAGGGCTGCGGCGAAGCCCCGCGGATACCCGTACGGGAAGTCGAAGCCGATCAGGACGCGCTCTCTACGATCAATTGCCTCGATTAACAAGTCGCGCAATTGCCGCTCCGCCTTGCCTCGGGTTGGCGGATTCGTAGTGATTGGGTCGCCGACCCCTGCGAGGTTGCAGATCCAGATCGAGTCGGCGCCGGTTTTTGGACTACTGCTGGCGCTCCAATCGACGGCGACGTAGCGATCAAACATGGCGCTCAGTCTGGCGCGAAATGGTCTCGCAGTAGGGGATTAGTCAGCGCCATCACGATGAACCGACTGCGGCCAGGACTTGCTCCCGGTAACGCTCTTTAGAGATGTAATGGCTATAGTGCGTGATCCCGACCAGCCGAGAACGTCGGTTTGACGGCACATGTTGGGCGGCGAGCCGGTAGGCGTCGTTGCCGAACGCGATTAGTGTCGGCGACTCGCAACCTAGGTCGGCGAACTCTTCAAGCAACTTCCGCACGTTTTCGCCGACCAGAGTTGGAATGGCCGCGAGGTGGCGCCTTAGGTCGATCGACTTCAACATCACGAATTCCTTGATGAAGTCCGTCATGTAGGCGCCGTAGTAAGGCGTGTCGGCAAACGCGTATCGGATCTTGTAGTCCTGCGACTCGGGGCTCGCGTCATGGAAGTTGCCGAACGGCTCCGGTGAGAACCGCGAGAGATTGAGGGCGACCATCACTACTTCGGGCCGGAGCGCCCGCAGCAATGCGGGATTCAGCTCCGGGTCTAGCACACTCAGGTCCCCTGTATTTGATTTGGGCCTCGCGGTCGGATGGGCCCAGATGGCCCAGCTCGCGTATGCACCGTGCTTCCGCCTAATCAGATCAAAGGTCGCTCTTTCAACCATCGGCCTAGACCTCGACGGTGGTGCGCCACCTTTGGATCGCTTCGACCTCCGCGTGGTTCCTGCCGTCGTCCCAGGATATGAAAGCCTGCTTCACTTCTCCGCCGTCCTCTGTTCCTAACCGAGCCACGTGCCAAAGGCGCCGCATTCGACGCCGCTGCTTATGCGTCGCCTAACGATATCGGAGCCTTATGGAGAGCATTGGGTCTGCCCTCGCCCACTAGCGCATAGCAGCCTCGAGGAGCGTAAACCGGACTGAAGAGAGTACCGAGCCCGGGCCGGCCCGATGGGACAGTCCATTCAGGCGCTGTCAAGTTTCGGATTGACCGGATGGTGGTAAACGAACTACGATCGTGGTAATCCGGCGGACAAGACGCCGGAGGGGTGCCTTGGGTTGCAGCTAAGGTACCCGGTCTTGACGGTATAGCGAAGGGTCGCCCAGAACCTGTCTTCGAGCCTCGGAATCACGGCGATTCCGACAAAGGTGGTCGAGGTGGCCCCCCGCCTGGAGCCGTTGGAGACCAGTTCAAGTGCTCGAACGTTTCATATAAAGAAAAGTGCCCTTGGGCTCCGCGCCCGGGGCATTCTTCTTTTATCGCCGTGGCCATACACGAACCGACCGCCGCCCTTGCCGGAAGTAGGCGTCGGGATGCACATTTAGATGGCCGCCTCGGTCAACGCGCCACACCTCAGCGTGGCTGATGAGCTGAACAGGACCACGGCGTTCCAGGCTCGTATCCCAATGAAAGCCCGCGGGCAACAGCCGTCCTGCGATCGCAAGGACATCTCGAGTGTGAAGCACATCTGTCCGCGTCCAGGTCATCCTCCTCCGGTCGATCCAAGGCTCGTTTCGGAATTCGCGGCGAAACGATTGACGCCCACCTTGAGTATCTAAGCGATCCCAGACTTCCCCGGGCACAAAAACATGCATCGGCAAATAACGTGGATCGTCCTGGCCCTCATCATCGGCTAGTCCACCCCACTGCCCGAACGCGTCAAACTGCAGCAGTTCTCCGTGGCTGAGGTTTCCGCGGAAATCGGCGACTCGTTCGAGCGCTAGCCGCCCCAAAAAGAAAGCCTTATACCGAAGCAGGTTCGACACCGTGAGGCGACCTCGACCCGCAGCAGGGTCTCTTGGGTCGAGAGTCACACTGGCGTCCTCAACCGTCAGAACGCCCACCACAGCTCTGTGTACACGTCGATAGAGCTCGTTGGCGGCGGCCGCGTCAAGCATGCGAACCCGGCCGTGCGGAGTGTTTGCAACATAGGTCGGGCGGTACTCAAATCTCCACCCACGAGCCTGGCACAGGCCTCCGACGTACTTCCTGAACGCTTCGGTTCGCTGCCTCTGGTTACCGGGTGCTAGAAGCCAAACCTCGCGGCCGTTATGCACGGCGCCGAAACGCCCGTAGAACAGCTTCCGCAGGAAAGGACAGCCCACGTAACTCCTCAAGAGTCATCTGCGCAATGACCTCAAGGGCCACTGTGCGAAGGTCCTCAACATCCGATGCGATCCGTTCTTGAGTCGGAGGCTGCTCGATTAGGTCGGTTGGCGGCTCTAATCGCTGTTCTACAAACCAATCCCGAATCTTCCGCTCGAGGCGGCGCGACATTTCCTGATTCCATGGGCCCCGGAGACTTGCCGGTAACGCGGAAGTGCTCAGATCACGTTCAAGCCAAGTGTTCACTTGAGCTGACTGGGCGTACTCGATGGCTGCCGGATTCGTTGTCAGAAAGTTACGTCGCCACTCGTGAAGCTCGTCGGGAGTCAGAGTCGGGATAACGCGGGCATTCTCATCCGAGCCCTCGCTTCGCGGCTGAGCCCTGCCGGTCGATTCATCCCAGACATACTGTATTCGGCTAGAGAAATCAACCAGCGCCTGCCATATATCTCGGCGTATGCGTGGGCGCCCTGGACCTCGCAACGGCGGCGTCAGCGCGTCGACGGGTGCGTACTCTTTGAGGATCACGCGTGGCGGCTGGGTGAGGGAATCGATTCCGACTAAGTCTGGGAAAGCACGCAGAAAGGACGTGAAGGACGGCGCCCCGTAGTCCGCCTCGTCAAACTTTCCTCCGGTGAGCTGCAGAAGGCGGTTTTTCAGCACACCTGCTGTCATCTCCCACCAGTCCGGCTTCTTGCCCCCATCCCGCACGGCAAAGAACGCCCGGCGAATAATGTCCCGCGGATCGGCAGGCTCCACGTCAGGCTGGTTCGCCATATGGGCGAACTCTACATTCCTAGCTCGGGTGGCAAGATGTCCAGGTGTCTCTCGACGCCTATCGCGCTTGCTGCGAGGCGGGTACTCGGCTATGCGTCGGTCGCGCTGCCTAGTTGCATCTCGAGAGACTGCCGCACGAGACCCAGAACGTACGGCAGCTCGTCAAGCGACGCCAGCCCAACCTGCACGTCTCCGTTTCCCCAACGACCCAGGCCAGTCACGTCCCGGCATAGCCTCTTGGGATCGTCGACTTCAGGGAAGCGCATATTGAGCGTTAGACGTAAGCGCTTAAGTTGAGGTACGACATCAACGAAGTTGGTCTCAGCCTTGTAAGCCACGTATTGCTTCAAGAACTCCTCGGTGACAACAGGGTCCAAAGCTAGTACTTCCTTGCGAAAAGCCTCAAAAATCTCGCGTATCGGACTCTCAAGCAAATGGGGATGATCGGCGATGGAGTAACCGGCGACTTCAGTTACGGGAGATCGATAGGAAGTCAAACGGTCCGCGGTTAACGCTGGCGCCTGCCAAACCGACACGGCCAGATCGGCCAGGCGAGTTGCTCGCGCCTTAATCTCATCTTCGTTCCATTGCTCAAGCTGGCCAAGTCCTTCGTTCAGCCTCAGCGGGCTGTCCTTGAATCCACCGCCCATGTCACGCTTGTCAGCAAAGGGTTTATCGCTGTACTCGGAGTTGTAACCAGTCAGTGTGAGATTTCCGAGGGTATGGAGCCAGGTCTCCTTCACACGCATCCACTCGGATCCCAGCGCGGTTCGCCATGCTGCTGAGATGTCATCGTTCTGCGGCATGATGTGTTCAATCGTATACTCGTCGACCGAGACCCGCTCCTTTCGGCCGGCGTTCTCCAGCCGACGTAACCAATAGCTCCGACTACGGAAGTTGTAGAGGTCACGAGTCTGAATGTCTCGTCGAAACTCATCGTCCGTGGGAAAACGACGGTAGGATGGCAAGAGCAGCAGTTGAGCCTGGATGCTCTCAACGTAATGATCTTTCTTGAGATCCTTCGCAAGCGTTGCGAATGTCTTGTTCATCGAGTTCGTCGGAATCGCACACACAGCGCGCCGGAAGACATATGCCTCAACCAACCGCACTGCTTCCACAAAGTCGTCTGCAGTAAGTTGCCCGTGGGCGTAGTCGTGATAGAGCTCGAGCAAGAAGGGATATGCGACGTCAACCTTCAGTTCTCGCAGATCCTGGAAAGCAACGCTCATCTGATCGTCGGTCTCTGCACCTAGGGCCATCGCGCAGAAGTAACGTGCGTGGTCTCGAATGTCTCGGACAAGCGCCTCAACGCCATCCCGTGAGGTCTTGGGAGAGCGGGCGTAGGTCTTGAAGGCATCGTAGACCTCTCCAACCCTGGGGATGTCAGCGGTTTTCACCGTTAGGAAATGGCGCATGAAGCCATCGAATTGAGTCCCGTAGGCCTCCTGGCCGAACAGGACCTCCATTGGGCGCCAGAACTGGTTGTAGAGACTCGTCTGTAACTGTGGCTCGAGCCCCATCAGGATAAAGTTGCGAATCAAGTCTGCCTGGCTCAACTCCCGCCCAGTGGAGTTCATGCTCTCGAAAATCAGTTGCGGATTGTCTTGGTCCCGACTAAGGGAGATGTCGACCACGACGAGCTTCGCAAGGCCGTTGCATATGGCCACGAGATCGCCCTTTCGCTCTTCGATCCAAGCGCGAAACATCGCAAAGTTTGCGGTCACCCGCAGTGAATGTTGAGCGGGCTGCTCGGTACCGGCGACAATCGCCATGAGGGAGTCGCGATCAGTCTGCGAAAGGACCAACTTGTAATAGCGATCGCCCTCTTCTTCGGGATTAAGCAAGTAGTAGTTCCGCAGCTTGCGCCGCGAGAAGCCATCCAAAGGCTCGGTCTCGCCTAGTGCCCTAGCCAGAGCCTCAAGCAAAAGGGACACCGTCGTTAGGCGCTGCTGTCCGTCAATCACCAACAGAGGCGACTGGCTTGACACCTGGTACAGACCCTTCTCGATGTAGACGATGGAACCGACGAAGTGGGCTGAAATGGCATCGTTGCTACCTGTCCGCACGATGTCGTCCCAGAGCTGGCGGCATTCTCTCTCGGTCCACGAATAGGTTCGCTGATAGATCGGGATGACAAACTGAGGAGACTTCTTCAGAAAGTCGAGGAACTTGGCTTCAGTGGCTTTCAATGAATGAAAACTCTAGCTTGCTAGTCACTGAGGCAGAAAGGGGTGGGCATTGGGGGTTCCGTGAGCAGATCGGTCAAAGCTCTCCGAGGTTCTACCTGCACAACGGAGCGGCGAATCGGCTTCAGCGCCAGCACGAGTGGTTCCTCGAGACATCCGTGCCAGTCGGGGAATCGGTTGCCAAGGCTGATAGAGATAACCGACGCTTATCGCTAGCAAGAACTTCCCGATTCTGCGTGGTCTTAGCCTGTTGCTATGAGTCGAGCTCGCAGCGAGTCATTCGAGGGCCTCCTTGCGAGGTCCGCCAGAGAGGCGAACGGTTGGTTCGAGTCGATGGAGCCATGGCGGCCGCCGGGTCCGAGACGCTTGTAGCCCGGACGAACGCTGCGAACTCTTCATTTAGCGGCTGTCACACAGTTCCAAAGCGGTATCGTCCTCCTACATCGTCGACTTCTCGCTAACTCTTCGGCCGATCACGTTCGGGCTCTGGTGGAGCTCTTTGCACACGGTGCCTGGATCACCAGTGCCGGAGGCCTAAACGCCCCAATGACCTCACGAGCACGTGCGATCTGCGTGGAGCTCGGAATGGCGAAATCACTCGTTGAAGAGTTGGAGTTCTTGCAGTCCACTCTTCAAATTCCATTCTCGACCGGTTATGTCGCCGATAAGCGCCCGTTGGCTGAGTACTTCAGCAGGCTGCATGCCCATCATGTGTGCGCGTGCGGTGGCGCCGGGCGCCGTTCCCGTTCTGTGCGGCCTACGCTGCGCGCACTTGACGAGGTCCACACTGACGAACGTCTGGGAGCGGCCAAGATGTTCTACGGGCTGTGGGTCACGTTTTCACGCGGAGTCCACCTTCCGCGACTTGAACACATCGCGGCTGATGCGCCTGGGGGCGCGGCTGTGAGGCCGGCAACGATCATGGAACGGGCAGTGATGCTGTACAACCTGGTCATCGTCCAGAGCCACATTGCCGGATTCGCGGCGACGCCATTTCCTGCTCGGCACAGACAAATAGCCGTCTCGGCGTACTTTCTCCTGCAAGACATTGAGGCCCGCACGCACGGGATCAAGCCAAGCCGGAGGACTAGATAGCAGGCTCTTATCGATAGCAAATGCACGTCGACTTGACACTAAGCAAGGCCGACAGGATCGCCTCCGCAGCCCGCAACCTCGTCAGCAGTTTCGTCGACTTCCACGTGTTAGTCGCGCATCGCCCGCGAAATAGCAAATCAAGTTGGTCAATTGCCTGGATACCGTTCCAGCCGACGCCAGCCCGTCGATGCGACCTAAGCGCTCATCTCGGAAAGTGCAAGACATCGGTTCCAGCCAGCGCAGAAGTAGTCCTGTCCTCGGCTCGACGCTCACCTAACATCTGCCTTCGAAAGACTGTCAATGCACCGGACCCGAGGAGATCGCCCATCGATAACCGCCCGTGACAACCGGGAGTCCGCGCGAGGTACCCTCCATGCGCAGTCAGGTGCGCGGGAGTCGTCGGCTGGGGACCAGTTCCATTACCTATGGGCCACCCAGCGTGCTCTGGAGCTCGTTGATCCATCGTCAGGGCTCCAGCTTGTGCGGATTGAGGGGTTCTCGCCAAGTGAACCCGTCTCTCGATCGGCGGAGCTGCTCCTCGGAGCAGACCTCGTTGAGTACTACGGCGGACTCGAGCTAGCCAGCGCCGCGAATGTTGTGGTATCGCAGCTCAAGTATTCGACCCGGCACCCAGACCGTCCGTGGACAGCCGCGAGGCTGAGTGAGGCAGGCCGCCGGGGCGGCGCCAGCGTCATCGCTCGGCTCGTTCAGCTCTATTCGGCTGTCACACGAACCCATGGGCGAACGGACGCTGTGAACAAGCTCAAGGTGCGGCTCATTAGTAACCAACCGGCATCCGAGAGGCTGCTGAAGGCCATCGCGGCCGCGCAGGGTGAGGCAGCGACGCGCGGCCTGCGGGGTGGCTCGTCATGGACTTCATTCCTGGATAGGACATCAGCCCTGGAGATCGGGCGGCTGCAGAACGCAGCTGGTCTAAGTGACGCGGGATTTGCTGACTTCGTCCGAGTCCTTGATCTGAGCGGTTGCGGCGTTGAAACGAGGGCGATTCAGCAGGCGCAACTGGCTTTAAGCGTACGGAGGCATTTCCCCGGCGACCCAGAGTCCGCCATGAACAAGCTCTATCGACGAATTCAGGAGGAGGGATTGCCCGAGGCGGAAGGATCGCCAGGGCTCACGGCTAACTCGGTCCTCGCGCTCTTCGGGCTCGACAGCCCGGAGAGCCTGCTCCCCGTTCCCATTCGCTTCGAGGGGGTGCAGGACCCCATCCGCACGGAAGATGTCTCTGACCTGGCTCGGGCGGTTATGGGTTCCGTAGGCAGGAAATTGGTTGTCCATGGCGACGCTGGCGTCGGCAAGACGACGACGCTGACGCTGCTGGAAGATGCACTGCCGACCGGGTCGATCGTCATTCCGTACGATTGCTTCGGCGCCGGATCGTACCTTGACCCCGCTGAGGGCCGGCATCTTCCCGGGCAAGTCGCACTCCAGCTGGTCAATCAACTCGCGGCTCGATGTGGAACGCCTCTCCTCCTTGAGCGGATCACGGCCGGTCCTTCGCTGTGGCGCGTTCTTCGCGACAGGATCCATGAGGCAGCAATTAGCGTGCCTTCGGGCGAAGCCGTTCTCGTCATTGCGATCGATGCGGCGGATAACGCGGCGCTCGCGGCTGCCGAATTCGGAGAGCAGAGCTTTGTGCCGCAGATCTGGCATCTCCATGTGCCGCAGAACGTGCGGCTGGTCGTTACAGCGAGGACGCACCGCGTGCCGAGTCTGGCAGCCCCAGCCGATGTACCGGAGTTGACTCTCAAAGGGTTCGATCCAGCAGCGTCCGCCGAATCTCTCCGGCGGCGCTTTCCAGAAGCGAGCGATCACGACTGCCAGTCGTTCCACGAGTCCAGCGACGGCAATCCGCGAGTCCAGTTCTACGTCCTTGATCCGATGCGTCGTGCCAGCATGACCGTTACGGATGTCCTACGGGAGGCGAATCGCACCCCGGGGGCGATCTTCGACGACCTGGTAAGGGCCGGGGTACAGGAGACCAGCGATCCCACACGGTCGACCGAGTTGATCGCCAACCTGGTGGCGATGGCGCGGCCGGCGGTACTGACGACGTTCGCGGAAGCGTCCGGAATTGCGGGCTCCGAAGCGGAACGCTTCTGCCACGGACTGGCTCCGGGTATTCGAATCGTCGGCGACAGCGTTGCCTTTCGAGACGAGGACTTCGAGCAGCACCTCCGCGCGATGGTGGGCGCGGAGGGCGAGCGGAATGCTCATCGACGCCTCGGGCAGTTCTTCCTTGCCCGCGAGCAAAGTCAGGCACCGGCTGCGGCAGTCGTGGCTGAGCATCTGTTTCGGGGTGGCGACCTTGCGGCGTTGGTGGAGCTTGCCGTTACACGGGGCGAACCGATGGCGATCGTAGATCCCATCGTTCGACTTCATGCCTATCGCCGGCGACTAGCATTCGCTATCCGCGCAGCACTCGAACTCGGCACTCGGGCTGATGCGTTCCGTCTGACAGTCCTCGCGGGCGAGGCCACTCGCTCCGGGTCAGCGGTTGAAACGGTCATCAGAGACCGCGCGGACTTGGCGATGCGCCACGGCGATCCGGAGGGAGTTGCAGAAATCTATCTGCGGCAAAGCAATGAACCGTGGCGAGGTCCGCTCCATTTCCGGATTGCAGCAATGTACGCGCGAGAGGGCAACATCGAGCTGTCCGCGGAGCACCTCGACAGAGCGCTTGCTTGGTACATCGAGGCCCGTCATCATGAGACGGACGGTGGGCCGAATTGGCGGCTCTCCGCCGAGGACATCGCGAATGGCGCCGAGACGCACTTCTGGGGCTCGGGAGGCTTGGGCTCCGCCTTGCGATGGCTCGACCAATGGCGCCCGCCGGAGGCTCGGTTTTCCGCGCTCGTGTTATTGGCAGACGTCCTGGCTATGCGCTGTTCGCCAGTGCGCCTGCTGCGCGAAGTGCGCACGAACCGTCTCCAGCCGCGGGCCGAGGCGGCCTTTTTCGCGGCACTCTGGAACCAGGGCATGCGACCGTCTCCGGCCCGCGTCCTCGAGCTTGCGCCCAAGGTGACGCAGGCCCTTCGTCGGGAACCGATCGAATTCGAACGGGTCAGGCATGACAGGGCTAAGCCGGTTGACGAGTGGGGTACGGAGTTTGCAGAGCTCGTGGCAGCGTCTGGGGCGGATTCAACCGCCGTCGGTGCACTGCTACGCCTGGTGGCTCCCCCGTTACCTCAGCACGCGCCTGCGGATTGGGACGGCTTATCACAGCACGACCTTTGTCTACGTTGTCTGGCTCTCCAGGCCGTGCTGGAAGGCCGAGACCTGACAGTACAAGACTTGTTGCCCGAGCGCCTCCGACGACAGCAGGACGCGTCGTCGACCGGGTATGACCCCAACGAATCAGATAGGCGCCAATTTCAGGAGCGATTTGATGAGGTGCTGCCGGCGTACAAGCTCCGAGCGCGTGTCGTTGCCAAGCGGACCCGGGTCGCGAGCATTGCAATCGAGGTTCAAAGGCAGGTGGCATCGCGCCGGAGCGACGCGGGACACCGGTGGGCAAGATCGAACGTTCGTTTTCCTATCTGGTCGGCGACCATCACCGACGCCTTGCTGCGAGCACATGGAAACAGAGAGCCCCTGCTTCGGGAGATCGCCGATGCCGCCGAGCCGTGCGTTAAGGGCGGAGCACCCAAGATTTGGCTGGCGATGGCCCAACGCGTGTCGCGCAAACAATCGTTGGAGGCATTGGCAAAGGAGCTGGCGGATCGCGCAGCGGACTACGCAGACAACCACGAGATGCCCGCCACAGAGCGAACCCGGCTTCTGCTGGGTGCCTGCGCCGCGGTCGATTGGATAGACCCAGTGGTTGCCCAAGACTATTACAACCGAGCCGTGGTGGCGGCAGCCGGAATCGACGACGACTCGACGAAGCTTCTCGAACTGCACGCCCAGATGATGGTGCGGCTGGCAAGCTCCCACCGATCCTCGGCTGCGGCAATCGCCAACCGCGGCATCCGGCTGGTTGAGGCCTTCAGTCTAAGAGTGTCCGACGAGGATCGAATTCCATACGTCGAGACCTTAGAGGCAGCTGCGGAGCTCCACTGCCCAACGGCCTTCGCGGCCTGCAGTCGATGGGACGATGAACGCAGGCTCGGCCTTCGGACTTCAGTGTGGCCTCTTGTTCGTGGAGCGACGGCCCAGGGTTTCCTGCGGGTGCGAGATGGGTTTTGGCTACTACGCGTTGCGGGAGAGAGGCACGACATCGCGACTTCATGTGTCCACCTCTTGAACGGGCTGCGGGGACAGAACGCGTCGGCTCGGCAAGAAGTTGTTCGGATCCTGGATGACGTAGCTCAGTGGATTGAGCGGGATCAACCCTTTCCGGCGAGGGCAGGAGCAGCACGGCAGATCGCGGATTGGGCGGAGGCGGCGGGCTTCGCAGACGCGTCGGGTTCTCGCCGGCTGCGCGCGCTGGCGGAGTATGCGGCCTCCGTTGGCGGTAACCATGCTCGCGACGATCGTTCGTTCGAATGGCGTTCGCGCGCCGTTCCCAAGGAGGCTGTCCCCTTGGCCGGTCCGCTCGATCTCGGGGACCGGTTAAACGAACTGGGCGAACGCTATGCAGGCAGCTCGGAGTTCGAGGAGTACACGGTCAACTCGGGACTGGCTGTTGGGCCAAGTGAACGCGTGGCGTTCCTGGAGGCTGTGGTGGGGCTACCGAGCACGCACCGAGCCATGCGATGGCACGCGGCCGCGATGGTATCAGCTTTGGATCGCCTGCTAGTGCGATGGCGGACCTCAAGTCGCGTGGCGATGTGGGCATCGGAAGGTATCCCTCGACTAGTGGAGGAGCACTTTGCGGGGTTCGTTGCGTTCGAGGAGTTCGCGCAAGCAGCGCTGGAGCTGGTCTTACGGTTGCCGTTTGTCTCACAGCCTGGTGCGCTTCTCCTGCGCGGCCTTGCCAGCAATCTGAACGATCTCAGTGCGGGACAGTTGTACGCCATCGCTGGCGCTGTAGCGTCGTCGCTTTTAGAGGAGGACCTTGAGGATGCGCTGACTTGGTCAATGAGCCGCTTGGAGGGAGAGGAAGCGCCTCGGCCAACGCGCGGGCTATCGGATACCGAGGATCAGACGGTCGCGAGTTTCCTCTTTGCGGTGTTCGGGAGCATGGACCGAAGGAAGCGATGGCGGGCTGCCCACGCGGCCCGCGCGATCGCGGACACATCGCATCAAGAATTCGTAGATGCCTTGGTACGCCAATCGACAAAGGAAGAGGCGGGGTCATTCGTGAGCGAGAAGCTTCCCTTCTACTGGATGTCCGCTCGTCAATGGCTGTTCCTGACGCTCGCCCGAATTGCCGACGAGCAGCCAGCTCTTATGGAGCCTCACTTGGAGACCCTCATCCAGACGGCCATCAGCCGAGAGTTTCCTCATGCCGCTATCCGCCATATGGCCAAGCGGGCTGCATTTTCGATCATCGAGAAGCGTGGCATCAGCCTGCCCAGCGGGAAGGAGACGGATCTACAGATGGCCAATGAGCCGGCTGCGTGTCTTGTGGAACGGAAGTTCCGATACGGCCAAGGAGACGCCAGACGAGATCGAGAAGATCGGCGCTTCGGCTTCGACTCCATGGACACGTTGCCGTACTGGTTCGAGCCCTTGGGCCGGCTATTTGACCGTGGGGCCCGTGAAGTTGCAGATCGCGCGGAAGCATGGATCGTGGATCGTCTTGGATTCACGGAGAAAGACTGGTGGACAGATCAACGGGAACTCCACCGTGAAGGGCAATGGCAGGAGATGCGTAACGACCACGGCAGCGTGCCCGTCCTGGAAACGCTTCGTACCTACCTTGAGTACCACGCCATGCTGCTGGCGGCTGGGGAGATCGTGGATAGCGGCGCGCCGATCGCCTATGACGAGTGGACGAGTGACCCGAGCCCGTGGCACAAGTGGCTGTCTCAACATGTTGAGGCGTTTCCTGAGTTCTGGCTTGCGGACCTCCGTACAGCCGCCCCACTTGAGCCTTTTGTGTTCGCAAGCCTCCCGCCAGACGACAGGTGGCTGATGGTGGATGCACCCGACTTCGATGACCAACTAATTCTTGGACTCTCGGATGGAAAGGAGGTGGTCGTATACGGCCATATGGAGATGTGGGCCGAAGATCGACACGCCAATGTTCGTATTCACTCGGCATTTGTCGAGCCAGAAACGGCGACCAGCTTGCTCCATGCTTTGCAGACAGCGACGAACCCACACGACTGGCGGTTGCCAAACGAGGAACATGCAGGCACATTTGACGGCGGCCGCTTCGAGATCGACGAAGGCGAACTGCGGCTCAAGGCTCTGCTCGCCGAGATCCGCCAAGAACGCGAGGGCCTCGACGAGCATGATCCGCTAGCGCGCATCCAATACGTATTCGACCGGCCAGGAGTTGCCTTTCAAGCAGCAACGCGGTCGACGCCCGACCGCACCGGCCGCAGACTCTCGACCCTGGATGGAAAAGTCGTCTCGGACACGGTGCTCTGGCACGACGGGATCGGCGACGAAAGAGACCGAATCGTGGAGCGACATACAGAAGGTGCGCGAACGACCGTCCCTCTGGGTGTCGTTCTAGACGCGTTGCGCCAGCTGCAGCTGGTCCTGATCGCAGACGTGCAAATCGAGCGCAAGATCAACTACCGCGAAAATCGAGGTGCCGAGTCATATGACCAGCCGCCAACGACCGTCTACATCCTCCGCGAAACGGGCACCCTCGAAACCCTGGAGCGACGTCGTCGCCTTAGGCGACCGGATCGTCCGCGAGCTCGCCCTCGATGATTCAACGGACACGCTGAGTAGGTGGATGTCTCATCGAATCGCGGAACTCATCGACCGGGGAAACAGGGCCGCCAGTGCCAAGGCAAGGAACAAGGCCGAGGCTGAAGCGACTGAATTGGTCTTGCGGCTTTGGGCGCATCGCTCCAACTGGCCCAAAGGGTGGCCACCCCAGTCGGCCGTCAAGGTCCTGGCTGCGCTGGACCCCCAGCCCTACGGAGCTAAGGGTCCACCAAGTGGGTCTCCGTGGCTCGACTCACTTTATCGGCTCGATGATCTGCAGACAAGAGAACGGCAACTCTGGATTGATTTCGGACTTCTGGATCTCGGGCTAGAGGCCGAACAACGTGCACTGCGGGATGACAGTGCAGATCTTCGCGACGATGAGCGAGAGGTTCTGGAACGACTAATAGGACAGCGTGATCGGGCGGCGAGGGAGCACTTCGACAGCACCGTTCCGGCTACACCTAAAGCCCGAGCCGAAGTTAGTCGTCGGAAGCTGGCTGACCTCGGATTGGAGTTACGACAGTTGATCGCGGAAGCAAGCGGGTCTGGACAGAGGGTTCGGCGCCCACCATCCGCGATTCGTCGCCGACCGAAGGAATCGGCTCGAGCTCGGTAAGAATCGACGACGGACGCACGAAAGCAGCGGCCGGTCCCTGCGTGCCGAGGCCGTGCGCTTGATGTGCTGAGCTGTGCAGCTCCCACCCCAGTGGCGATGATCTTGCGGCGACAAGCAGTTTCTAGCGAAAAATCTCGCGACCGCTAACAGAGTCGAGTCCATTGCCCACGCCGTCAAGCGTGTCTTTACAGCGCCACTTACGCGCTACCCTTCCGTTCCATGCCGAAGCTTAGAAAACACCCCGCTTCCTTAATCGCTAAGGGCTTCGACCAACTAAAAGCCTCGACAATCCCTGGAGCCGCGTGATGGCGCGGTCATCAAGACGCGCACAACGTCAAGTGACTAGAAGTTTTCCACGAGATGTGTTCGTGCTAGGTGCCGGCTTCTCACGCAAGGTCTCGACGAGCATGCCCCTAACGAGGGATTTGTTTTCGCTGTGCGAGATTCAGATGAAAAAGGGCAAGGCGAAGGTGCTACAGGACGCCGAGGTTATGGACGGGTACAGCCGGCTGGGCAGGAACTTTGAGCTGTGGCTGACATGGCTGGCCTCGGACCAACCCTGGATGACGGAAATTATCCGGCTGCGGAATCGCGCGGCATTCTCTGAGATCGCGGAGGCCTTAGGGAACGTCATTTTGGAGTCGCAGAACGTGGCTGTGGGGAAGAAGTTCATGCCGCCCTGGCTCGCCGACCTCATACGTGCGTGGAGCAATCGCAGCACAACAGTGATCACGCTGAATTACGATGCGATACTTGAGAAGGCCTATTCGATCGCGAGCAGCTACCCGGCTTCTTTGCTCTATAGCTTCAGGCCCCAGCCGATGCTCGGAGCGACGCCGACAGGGCGAGGGCCCAATCAGAGATTTCAGCTCTACAAGCTACATGGGTCGATCACTTGGTATATCTACCCCTTTGGTGACTCCGGTACATCTGTCTATGGACCCATCTACGACCCGGAACTCAAGCGTGACTGGGGCGAAACAGACGGACCATTTGAAGTCTCAGAACGTGCGGGAGCGCGCCGGCCACTTATCGTTCCCCCACTTCTGACCAAGGACTCCTACTTTGTGCGGCCGGAGCTGAGGGATCAGTGGTTGCGAGCAGAAGCCGCCCTGCGACAAGCCGAACGGCTCTTCATTCTCGGCTACAGCTTTCCGGACGCTGACCAATCGATGAGGTTCTTGCTTGACCGGACTCATCCTCGATGCGAGGTCACGATCATAGACATCGATCCGGACGTCGGAAAGCGAGGTCGTCGATTATTGAAGCCTCGTCCGATACTGACTCGGACGAGCGGGACGGCGGCAATTCCCGACTTTGTCAACACCTATGTACTTCGGAGGAATGGTCAAGCTTTCTGACGCGGCAAATAGAGATAGTCTTGTCCTAGCGGAAATTGGAGCTAGCGATACCGAGTGCTTATCGCAAGCGGGAATGTAGTGGACAAGCGCCGTGCGTTCGCCGCAACGGCGTCCGTCTCATGGGCGTGACCTAGGTCTACTGCTGAGGCGCAGCAATGCAAGCGAAGTTTGGTCGCACGCGAAGGCCTGCAGCGATTCCGTAACCAGAGCAGCGGATCCCCAGGGCGGTCGAGCCCGGCTCGTCATGGCCCTCATCAATGGGCGCGTCCTTCCCCGTTTGTTTGACTATCGAATTCGGGTTCTCGTGCCGGCCAGTTCGCCGATCAGGTCGGCGGTGTACATCCTCACGCGGCCTCGGCCGACGTGCGGACGCGCTCCAAAATAGCGACGAGCTCCTCAACCTCTGCCTGGCTAAAGATTGCCTGTGGCCCTGACGGCGCGATGTCTGTAAATGGCGACTCATAGAAGCGTGCCGCGCTAACCACGCCCTGATTTGTGAGGTGGTCGATGATTAGGTTGACGAACTCGATCTGATTCGCCGTAAGGGCGCGGCCCCCTATGAAATCCGCAAACGCTTCATTGGCTGCGCCCCTATCTAAACCAACCAGACTGCGCACGAAGAGGCCCAGCCCCCTACTGTCCTCCTTGGCTTTAGCTAGGAGTTGAGGATCGCCGATGCCGCTCTTCGCAAGAAATGCCTCCAGCGACTCTAAATCCTTCGGTGTGAGCGGCTTGTTCATCCGCAACCGATGGATTGCGATGTTGTCTTCGTGCTGACGCACGAAAGCTCGCGCCTTCTCTCGAAAAACATCCATGGAGAGTGACGGCACCGCATCCATTAGGATCATTTCGATCGCCTGACCCATTTCATCCTGGAAATCGGTGTAGATCGGCTTGCGCCTGCTCTTCTCTATAAGCCGAACAAGCGAACGCAGCTTCTTGCGCGCGGCCTCCAGCATCGCAACGGTAAGGTCTAGCCACCACTCGTCGGACTGCAGCTCCGCAATCAGCGACAAGTGCTCCCGGATCATCGGGATGTTTCCCTGCTCCTCGAGCAGGCCGGCGATCTCGATGACCATGGCGCGCAGGCGATCGAATGATGGCTCGTGCCGCAATATGGCTAGCTGCAGTCGCAGCATCAGCATGTCGAACCGCTTGGCTTCTTCATCCTCGGCTTCCAGTTCTGAGGGCAGGCCGGCGATCTCTGCGGCCAGCACGTGCTGGTCTCCTTCATCGAGTTTCATCCAGGCGGCAGCGTCTGCATACTTTTCGACGAGCAGTCGTTTCGGACGAACAATGAAGTTCCCCACATTCATCGCCGCCACTTCCGCGTGCAGCGAGCTGGCGGTCTCTTGCCGCAACTCAGGATCGGTGCCGTCCTGGTCGAGAGCGGCGATCAGTTCGAGACGCGTGACGAATACCTGCTTGGCGAGGGAATCACTGAGACGCCCTTCGGCCGCAGGAAGGTTCTGCTGGAAGAACTCTAAATTCGCGCAAAAGTCGAGGATATAGAAGCACGTCTTGTCGCTGCTGGGACCGAAGAGGTCGGGTCGCAATCGGGTACCGCGACCGATCATCTGCCAGAACTTGGTTCTCGAATACACGGGCTTGAAGAAGACCAGGTTTACGACATCGGGAATATCGATGCCTGTATCGAGCATGTCCACAGATACGGCGATGTGCGGCATCTTCTCCGCCGCAGAGAAGTCGTCGATTAGCGTCTGTACGTACGTGGGGCCGTGGTAGATCGCACGAGCGAATGCACCTTTGTACTGTGGGTAGTTGGCGTCGAACCGCACAACGATGAAGTCCGCATGGGCCTGGTTCTTGGCGAATATGATCGTCTTGCCAACGCGGTCACCTCCCCTCACCGTTAACCCGCTCTCCATGAGATGGGCTAGGACCTTGTCGACGGTATCTTGGTTGAAAAGCCAGGCGTTGACCGCCGCCGGCTCTACACGGGTGGGGATATTGCCAGTGTCATCCCATTCAATAGCATCCCAGAACTCCTTCTCTTCTTCGCTGAGATCCTTGTACTCGATGCCCTTCCTCTGGAACTTGATTGGCACGCTGACAGCCCGCGCTGGAACGAGGAAACCGTCGTTCACCGCCTCCTCTAATGAATAGGCATCGGTCGGCACGCCCCGCTCTAGGTCAAACAATTGGTACGTGTTGATGTCGACCTCATCTTTCGGCGTAGCTGTAAGTCCCACCAGGAAACTGTCGAAATACTCGAAGATGGCCCGATACTTTTGATAAACGGAGCGATGGGCTTCGTCGATGACCACAAGGTCGAAGTAGCCCGGGCCAAAGCGCCGCCGTCCGTCGCGGATCTCGTTTATCAGACCCATCATCGAGGGGTATGTGCAGATATAGACCCGACCGTCCTCATCCTTATCTGTGACGAGATTGACAGGCGAGGAAGATGGTAGATGCTTTTTGAAGGCACCAACGGCTTGGTTCACCAGCGCGATGCGATCTGCCAGAAAAAGTACTCTCTTTGCCCAATTGCACCTGGCCATCAAGTCAACTAAGGCAATCACCGTGCGTGTCTTGCCGGCGCCCGTGGCCATGACGAGCAGCGCCTTGCGCTCATGGTCTCGTTCGAAGGCTTCCCCGATTCTGCGGATGGCCCTGTGTTGGTAATACCGCTCGACGATCGCTTGGTCGATGCTCGCAGTAACCATTGAACGCCGGGTCGAGCGTCGCTGGATCATGAGCTGCAGCTCGTTTTTGCTGTAGAACCCCTGAACCGCCCGCGGCGCGTACATCGAGTCGTCCCATATCCAGTGCTCGTAACCGTTTGTGTAGAAGATCACCGGACGCTGTCCGAACTGAGCCTCTAGGCAGTCGGCGTAGAGCTTGGCCTGCTGTCGCCCGATCTTGGGATCCTTCTTGGTCCGCTTCGCCTCTACCAACCCCACTGGCGTTCCGTCGTCGCCCCAGAGCACGTAGTCGACAAAGCCCCGGCCGTCCTTGTTTGGCATGCCGGTGACCTCAAGCTCGCGGTCCCGAGGTTGGTCGAGTGGCCAACCGGCTTCGTAGAGGAGCACGTCGATAAAACGATCCCGCGTGTCGGCCTCTGAATAGTCGTGGTCATCGGGCCGCTGCTCGTTTTTACGCTTTGCCTCCACAATCTCCTGGCGGAGCCGCCCCAGCTCCTCGTCCAGGTCTGCCCGGCCGGTAAGAAGTGCGGACAGGTTCTCGTCGCGCTCAGCGAGAGCCGTTTGCAAAGCCTGCAGCTGCTCCGCGGTCTGGGCAGCGACAGCGCCGCCCGCCTCAGACAACAGCGCTGGATCGAACGTCAAATAAGGATCGGGCGTCGCAATGCGGGCATATGTATAGGCGAGCCAGTAGCAGATGTGGAACAGCTCCTCAACAACGGACGCGGAGAGCGTGTCGGGAATGCGGCGGGGTTCATGGACAGCCCGGTTGCCGATCTGTGCGAGATAGCGCATTTTTGTAAAGACCGCAACGCCGGCAACCTTCTTGAAGGTCGGATCATGGATGAGGGCGCTGAGGTTGTCCTGATACGGGAGATGCAGCGCGCTATCCGCCTTGTAGACCCACTGGACAGTCAACTCAAGGGCACGGCGGGCGTAGAAGCACGACGTGCGCGGATCGCGGTGCGCGTCTTCCTCCGCCCTGACTGCAGCGTCATAGATGGCTGGCCACTCAGGCAGGAGGAACGAGAAATTACTCACGGCTCGCCACAAATGCGCGATATTGCAGGCTGGCGAGGAGCACATCAAGCTGTCTTGTGGATTCCGCCATACGCAACCGGAGCTCTTGAGCCCTCGCCAGATGGCGAGCAAACTGTCGCTGGAGCGCCAAGGGAGGCAGAATGCTCCGGATTCCCATCAGCTTCTCTTGCGAGATGTTCTTCATTGACCCACTCGTGCCCGTCGCTCGGCTGACAATCTTTCTTCGAAACGAGGCCGTTTGAAATAGTGCCCAAATAAAGAGCGGCTCCACCAGCATGGGCTCTCTCCATACGAATCTCCAGAGCTTGTCGGGCAACAAGAGATTGTTCGGCGTCTGATCAACCAGCGCCACCGCACCAACTAGGGCGCTTGTGTTAGCCCGACTGAAGAGCAGATCGCCCGGACGTACAAAATGCCCTGCGGGAGGTTCGTACCAATCCGGTGCTGGCTTCGCCTCACCTGGCAAGAAGGCCATAGTCGTAACTGCACTTACCTTCAGTAGTCGATTGCGAGCCGGCGCCTTCGAATCTGGGTCGGCCTCAATGCTCCTGCCTCCTTGAAAGGACGCCACATATTCCGAAACTGGCGAGACGGCCCAGCGTCTCGGGTTGGTCTCCGGATCTCCGAACATATCTAGAAACATCGACTGCGTCAGGGCCTGCATCTGCGCTAGTGCTTCGCGCCGCTTGGCCCTCACCGCATTGGCTTGGTCGAGGATGTCGGCGATACGTCGCTGCTCTGGAAGCGGCGGCAATTGAATGTTTATGGCGGCCACGCGACTCGGACGCGCTCGTAGCAGTGATCCCCCTACTCCGGCCACGGTCTTCATGAACTGGGCATGAAAACGATCCGTTACCAAGAGTTGTCGCAGATATTGTGGATGTACCCGATCACTTCGGAATACAATCCACTCGCCCGAGGCAATCTGTCGATGTTTGTCATTGGGGCCTACCACCCAAGCGCGGCGAATGTGCGGAATGATCCTGGACAGCAGTACGTCATTCGCACGGACGATTTGCTTGGTGGATCCGATCGCGTGGCCTGCCACGAGCAATGGAGTACCAGCGTCGAAGGCAGGAATGCTATACAGCTCGAAGGTTTCGTTAGGCCAGCGGGCGGGATCGACCGAACCGGATCGCCGCGCCATGATACTGCCGAGAGGGACCACGCGTCCTTTCATCCAAAAAGGTCCGCCAGCTTGCGAAGGCCAGCTTGAATCTCCCCCTCCAAGACCTGCAGCCCTGCGATGATGTCCTTCGGAGGCCGATGGGCCAACTCCTCATGGATGACATCCCGGTACCGGTTGATGCTTAGCTCATATTCCTCATCTGGCCCGATCAAATCAGCCTTTGGCACGCAAAAACTCTGATCCGCGCGTTCCCTCCGTCGCTCGGCCCCATCCCGCCTCGCCCACCGCGCTGCGACATCAGGCAGGTTGTTTTTTGCATGATCCTCTGCCACCAGGGGCGCCTTTGTCACGGCGCCGAGTTTCTCCCGCGGAAGTAGTGGCGTCCGCTTGTCATCGAGCGACCAACCGTCGGCCTCGACGTCGTAAAACCACACGTAGTCAGTGCCACCTGAGTTTGTCTTGTCAAAAACCAGGATCGCCGTCGACACGCCGGCATACGGTCGAAAGACACCGCTGGGCAGCGAAATCACCGCTTCAAGTTTTTGATCTTCGACCAAGATCTTACGTAGCGCTTTATGGGGGTTACTGGATCCGAATAAGACCCCTCCGGGAACAATCACGGCAGCCCGTCCGCCGGGCTTCAGCAGTCTAAGGAACAGCGCCAGGAACAGCAGTTCCGTCTTCTTGGTCTTGACGACAGCGAGTAGATCCTTGGCCGTGTTCTCGTAATCGAGTGATCCTGCGAACGGTGGATTAGCGAGGACCAGCGTGTACTTCTCCTCCTCGCCGGCGTGGTCCTCGGACAGTGAATCCCGGTAGCGGATGTCCGGATTCTCGATGCCATGGAGCAGCATATTCATGCTGCCGATCCGTAGCATTGTGTTGTCGAAATCGAAGCCATGGAACATGGTCTGGTGGAAATGGGACCGCGGCTTCTCGTCCTGCAACATCTTAGGATAGTGGTGGCGTAAGTACTCCCCGGCCGAGATCAGGAAGCCCGCAGTGCCGCAGGCAGGATCGCAAATGGTGTCCTTTGGCGTCGGCGCCACCAGTTCGACCATCAACTGAATGATGTGTCGTGGTGTGCGGAACTGCCCGTTTTGCCCTGCCGTGGCGATCTTGCTGAGCATGTACTCATACAGATCGCCCTTTGTGTCCCGCTCCTCCATCGGAATATCTCCGATGAGGTCCACAACCCTTGCCAGCAGTCCGGGCGCCGGGATGGTGAAGCGCGCGTCCTTCATGTGCTGCGCATAAGTCGATCCCTCACCGCCCAAGGTCCGGAGAAAGGGAAAGACGTGGTCGCCGACGATTTCAAACATCTCCTCCGGGGCAAAGTGGCGAAATCGCGACCACCTCAAGTCGGTGTATGGATGGCCTTTGGGATCCTTCCCTTCGGGGAAGATCCGCCGTTCCATTGGCCTTTTGAGGATGCGCGCCTTGTTCTCCTCGAGGGTCTGCAGGTCATCGAGGCGCCGGAAGAAGAGCAGATACGTGATTTGCTCGATTACCTCTAATGGATTAGAGATGCCGCCGGACCAGAAGGCGTCCCAAAGTTTGTCGACCTGGCCCTTGAGGGGTCCGGTGATCATTGCCGCTTTCTTCCCAAGACACCAGTCATTCGGTCGCGATTGTGGTCCTATGAGACGGTCTCGCGACGACAGCAAAGTTAGTCACCGGCTGAGTCCATGACCCTGCTCTCTCCAGACGGCCGTCCAGTGCTCGCACTCGTTGGCTGGATGGTCGGGGCATATAGCCATCAGTAGGGAGAGTCCTCGGACGCGGAAGCTGCACCCGCCGCAAGGGCAGCATGCTTTCTCATCGTGGGAAATCAACCGAACTCGGCAGAGTGGGCAGAATCCTTCGACAACGACGGTGATGGCAGTTTCAGGCTCTCTCACTAAGTCAAATTATTGCGAGCGAAGCTCGCCTTATGTTCTTACGCCTTTTGGCGTCATTCTTCACCGGTTTGACGTCAGATTTCACCAGCGGCCGTCTAAACGACTAGGCTCGCTCGGTCTCCGACGGCGGCGGGGTGCCGATCCTTTGTCTGAGGCCGGTCGCATCCCAGCATGATCGTGCCTCGATTGATTTGCCGTTGCGCAGGCGGACGAGGGTCATACCGTCGGCTTCTACGCGCTTGCCGGTAGGCAGCATCCCACGAAATGCGCCGAGGTGGGTGCCGGTCATAGTCCAGTAGACGGCGACATTGTCGGCTTCCGCGATCATGTCCTCGATCACGAAGGCGAGATCGGGATAGGCACTCCTATAGACCGGGATTGCCTGCTTAAGCTCCTCCCGTCGAAGATGACCGCCAGGGTAAGCGGGGTCGTACTCGACGTAATCGTCAGCGCAGATCTCATCCAGCACTTCGACCTTCCCTTGGCTAAGGACTTCCTCTAGCCAGCGTCGCACGAGTGCCTTGTTCTGTTCAGACATTACGGCCTCCTCCACCTCGCATCCGGCTAAGTATCTGCATATCTCACCAGGCTGAGAGCCCTCGGCTTTAGTGGCCGACCGGCGGGCTTCCCAACCCGCCGGCCGGCATGGAAGACGTCAAGCCGGGAGCTGTGCGGCCTGATAGCGGATCCAATCCACCTGGCGCGAGACCTGGAACACTGCCAACTCGTTGTAGACCGGGATGGAGGTGCTATAAGAGAAGCCTGGTCCTACTACGGAAACCTGGACGGCGCCGTTGACCCGGCGCTCCTTCACCAGCAGGAAGAGAAGCCCGAGCAGGCAGAAGATGAAGAAGACGATCGCCAGGACGATCGCCCAGGCCGGGATCCCTTGGGTCACAAAAGTCTGGTTGCTCATCGTCCACGTGGTGCCGCGCAGCGGGTAGCTTCCGATCGGCGTATGGACTCGCGTGTCAGTTACTGCAATCTCGCCGATTTGGACCCGAACCGGCTCGTGACCCTGAACCGCGAGGCTCATTTCTCGAATCCCACGAACACCGCTTTCGAGCCGTCCCAGTAGAGATCCGCAATGTACTGGCCCGAGGAGCGGTCCTGGTAGTGGCGAGTGGGGCTGTATGGCGGCGTCGAGTCGTAATCCACGCTGAAATCGAAGTTGCCGGTGACCCTGTAGAACCCCTGAGTAGAGTCCCAGGCGACCGACACCCCCTGGAGCGGATCGGCGTTGGCGTGCCACACGAAATTCGAGGCGGAAAACGCGGCCACCTGCTGCGGGCATCCCTCTGAGCCGCCTGCCTGCAGAGCAAGACACAAGTCGAATTGCGCCTTGAGGGCCGTCAGGACCTGAGCGTCTGTGGCGCCAGGCCGCGGGACCGCCGTCGGCGCTGGGCTCGAAGCAAAACCGGTTACCGACATCGCCTGGCCGTCCCACTTGAGAGATGCCGCGTAAGGACCGCCGATTGCGATCACGCGCGTCCCATGCGCAGCCGCACTGTTGTAAGTGAGCTTCATCAGGTAGTGACCGGTGACCAGAGGTTGCGCCTTGTCGTTCAGTCCGATTGAAGCGTCTGACAGCGGATCACCAAGCACGACCCACCGTGGCGTGTCAGTGGCAAGGTCGGTCGTCAATGCCTGTGGGCAACCCTGCGGGTGCAACACGGTAGCTCCAGCGCAGTTCTCGAAAGCGGTCGCAACCGCTTCCTTGGCATCACCGATCGCCTTGTCGGTGAGCTTTACTCCGGACAGATCCACTCGCGTTGAAGAGGGCAGCGTGGCGCGCGCGTCGACGTCCCCTATATAAGGGAGGTAGAGGCTCGACGCCTGCAGCGAGACTTGGTGGTGCCCAGGAAAGACAGCTGCGATCAGCTCGCCATTGCTGGTCGCTTCGATCGTCCTGCCATCGATAGCTAGAGCACCCGCGCCAGGAGGAAGCGCGAGATCGAGGCCGGCGGGCTCGGCGAGCACTGGCCAGGAGTGGGGCGCTCCTCCCCGCATCACAAGGCTGGTCGATCGCCGGCCAGCCGAGGTGTCATAGGTAAGCATGACTTGGGTACCGGAGCTCACATAGCCGACACTCGTCACGCTGAAGTTCGACCGCGTGTGTGCAGTGCTGTTGATTTGGGCTGCAAGTGCCGTCCGGTCGAGCAGAGAGAGCGTCGCTGGTGACGTCGACGTGGAATCGATGATGGTGTGGGCCCACACGTAGTCGGTGTCGCCGCGGTCCATCGCCGCCACGTACGCAAGGGCTGCGCCGGCGGGCGTTCCTGTGTGAGTGAGAAACGTGAACGACAGGCCGCCAACGCCAACTACGGCAAGGGCAATCGCAGCGATCATGTCCTCGCGGCCGCCCAGGTGATTCCTGAGCCTGCGTAGTTGCGAGTTCAGGTTTCGCATTTCTAGCTCTCCTGACCGACGGTGTAGCGTCGGCGAATCTCCGCGGCACGGTTGTGCTGGCCGCTCTCGCGGAGGGCAGTAATCAGAGTACGTACGACGTCGTCCCGGTCCTCGGATCCGGCGACGATCGGATCCAGGACGGCTGAAGCATCGTCCGGTCGGCCGCGATCAAGGAGGACGTTCGCTGTAGCCACTGCGAGGTCCGCTCGAAGCCTAAGAACTTGAGCCCTGACCTCGGCTACGACCTGGCCGGCGATCCCTCGTCCCTTCGTGACGCGCTTCTCCATGTCCTCAAAGCCAGGCAGAAAGAGGCCGTCACCCATGTCGCGGAGCAGTTCTTGGGCGTGGTCAATTTCTGAGTCGGGAACCGTTGATCCGCCCTGCTGCATGTGTTCGACCGAATCCCGAAGCTCGTCCAGGTCCGTCTCCTGGCCAAGCAGGTCAAACCCGATTAGCTCGTCTTCGACTTTGATCATCGCGCCGAGCGGCGCCGGTAGGTGTGACAGATCGCGCAGGTATCCGCGCAACCTGCCGCGTGGATCCGCGATGCCGTGAGCCACCTCATCGATCAGCGACGAACGTGTGAGGCGGTCGCCAGCCTTGCGCATCTCGCGCGCGTACAGGTATAGCCAGATGAATCCGAGAACCGGCCTCCGCATCAGATCGGGCGTCAGATCCTTCCAGGGCAAGGTCAGGTTGATCTGTCCGATCGCGACGATGAACAGCGCGCCGGGGAAGACCTGTTGGGATTCGGGGTGGGCATCGCCGTTGGACGGAGTCACGGGCCTAGCGGGGACCGCAGGTGGACTCTGCTCAACGACAGGGGGACCCTGCTCAACCATGTCAGCCTCAACCTGTCGTTGAACCTCGGTTGGGAGCGACGGATGCGGAGAATGTGCGCCGTTTGTCTGCGTGCGCGTAGGAGCAGGTTGTGTTGGCTGGGTCCAGAAGACGGGTGCTCTGACAGGAACGTGCTCTCGTTGGCGCCACGGCAGAGCTAGGAGACCGAATCCGACGCCTGCGATCACGCCGTAGAAGCCGGTGTCGTCCCCAGACGTCAGCGCGACCACTCCGGATGCCGCGACGTAAGCCCACACGACGACTCCGACCCAGGTCCGGTGGAGAAAAAGGACGCCGGCGACAGCAGCGACCATCAGGATCAGTCCGTTCGGGTCGCCGGCAAACAGGATCGGGAAACCGGCTAGAAAGACGAGCCCGTACCCAGCCGCGAGCAGGATTCGGCGCCAGGTCCAGAACTTCTCGCTGGCCGCTTCGTTCATCCCCGCCTTCCCCGTGGCCGGGAGGATATCCGAGATTTCGAGATCCCGCAGGGCAGTCATTCCTCGTCCTCCGCGACGCTCTCATCAAGCGCACTCCCGGACCTGTCCGCTAGCTCGCGATACCACTCGTCCAGCTGGCGATACCACTCGCGCTGGAGCCGCCGCGTGAGCCGCCTGGTCGCCTGGAGGATCAGTCGGCGGGTGATGAATGCTGGCCGCCGAAGTGGCAGGCGCCGGGCAACATAGAGGATCTCGGCGGCCAGCTCCTGCCTCAGGTCGTCTCGCCCGTAGAGTCGGCCGGCCCTCAGCCGGGCAACCTTCGCATCGACCACCGGCAGCAGCTCAGTGATCAGGCAGTCAGCGACCTGCTCACCGGAGCGGAAACGGGTAAGCA
>Ga0070698_100001267_pt1 | contig 28207 bp, 25 predicted proteins | sample KBSK1502metaG_FD_65477 | JGI IMG/M metagenome (GOLD analysis project Ga0070698, IMG submission 65477) | Corn, switchgrass and miscanthus rhizosphere microbial communities from Kellogg Biological Station, Michigan, USA - KBS K1-50-2 metaG | ecosystem: Host-associated > Plants > Roots >...
GAAGAGGCTTTACCCAAAAAGCAAAGATCAATGGCCAGGCTATCTTCCTTCGCACAGGTGAATACAGTGATGGTACATTGGGTGAAATTTTTATTGACATGGCAAAAGAAGGGGCCACTATGCGCAGCATGTCAAACTGTTTTGCTATTGCTATCTCTATCGGGTTACAATATGGTGTACCATTGGAAGAATATGTAGAGAAATTTGTATTCACAAAATTCGATCCGGCAGGCTTTGTCGAGCATCCCAATATTAAATCAACAACATCCATTGTTGACTTTATCTTCCGTGCATTAGGTTATGAATATTTGGGAAGAACTGATCTTGTACATGTATTGGATAAACCAGAAGTAATGAATACCGGCGCTGATGACTGGGATGAAATTCCAAGTGGTCTTGAATATGCAAAGGAGCCTGAGCTGTCAAGTGTAAGAGTGGTAGGTACAGCAGGCAACGTTCAACCAGCAAAAACACACAAATCAGTTACAGCAAAATTTGAAAACAATGTTGATGCGATGAGTGCGGCCAATAAAGGGATGCAAAGTGATGCGCCGGCTTGTAATACATGCGGACATATTACAGTTCGCAGCGGTACTTGTTACAAGTGTTTGAATTGCGGTAATAGTCTTGGTTGCAGCTAACCTCAACCCCAACCCTTCTCCGCTAGCAGAGAATGAAGAAAGGAAGTGAGATATTATAAAAATAATTTTGGATGGGAGGGCTAAGTACTAATAGGACTTAGTCTGATCTGGAAAAACCAAATAGTACCCTTTTACTAACCCCGATTAAATTCGGGGTTTTTTATTTGGAATATTGTTTAAGTAAATTGATACATGCCATCAAGCTTAAAAAAAATATCAGTACCATATTCGCCTCTTGCTTTAATATGTAAGAGTTCATCTGCGATAGTAAATTCGATATGAATAGTTAGATGAGGAGTTTCTTCAGGATTTAATATTTTAAGAAACTTGGATTGTGACATGGTTAGCAGTTTTAAATTCCTTCGAAAATGTTTTTCTGATAATTCATGAACTATTTGTAGCTGGATCACGCCAGGCGTTACGGGGTGACCTGGAAAATGACCGGAATAAATAATATGAGCCGGGTTTAATTTAATAGTAGTGATAAAACCCACCTCACTCACAGAGCTTTCAAGTATTTCAAACAAATCATTTATTAGTTTCAACCTAATTGATTTTTATTATCGATTAGAATAAGCCCCAAATTTTCTGGAATTAGATTATTGCATACCAAAACTTTGCCTATACTATTGCCAAAAACGGGGTGTGATCTCAGTCGCAGTATATCAATTCCGTAATTCATAGCGAATGCAGAATTCGTATAATAAGTGCCCGATATTTTTTGATAATCAAATATTTTTTTTTGCCCGAATATCATTTTCAGCTCATCCGTTTTTTTATGTTCTGTATTTGCATATAAAACAAGGTCAATTTCTTCCGATGACAAATTATTTGAATCAAGAAACCTCATTATTATTTTAGACGGATTGTTTATTAATCCAAAACTCCCCACGTCAATAAGATTTACAGATGCAGGAGAAGCCGCTTTACCTGATAGTATAAAAAAAGAAGCTCCATGAGTAAGGTGAATCGTTTCATCATTTAACCGGGCCTTCATGTTGTAAATCGTATCTTCTTCTTCATCAGCACCCCCGATCAAAACATTGCTATATCCGTTTTGAATACATAATATTCCATCCATCAGTGCTTGCTCAAAGGATAAACTATTTTGAGTATGTGTTATGTTATAGCCATGATTTTTTAGTAGTAATGATATTTGCCCGGCAATAGTATTATGAGTTGATACGATAAAAGAGGTTGGTGATAAAGGTCCATCATTAGCCCCGATAATTTTGTCTAAAAAATTTTTGGTATGGACACAACAGCCCATGCTTGTGCCGACAATAATTCCATCGGGTTGATCTAATCCTGCTTGCTTCAGGCAGTCAATTGAACACGCAATAGCCATCTTTATCACTTTGCTCATTCTTCTTCTGTCCATTGCAGGAATGAATTCACTATAGTCAGGTTCGATAAGTTCAGATGCAGGGTTGAGTTCTGAAACGTTCAATGAAAATCCATTGTTACGAAAACTGGGCTGATGTGATATTGTTGATGAAGCAGTAATGAACATCTAATTGGCTTTACCAAAGATTAAACAAGTGCAATTTCCTCCGAAACCAAATGAGTTGGAAAGTACGTATTCGATCTGCGTGCCGGGTCGAAAAGTTTTTTCAGGAATCATCCCTGTTTCTGTCATGGGAGTTGAAAAATTCAAATTCGGAAGTATTGTCTGTGATCGAATAGCCTGAACACAATATACTGCTTCAATTGCGCCGGCTGCCGCTAATGTATGTCCCGTGAATCCTTTGGTAGAACTGAAAGGCGGTATATTATCACCGAATACAGTTTTTAAAGCGATTGATTCAGACAGATCATTATTTCCCGTTCCTGTACCATGTGCATTAACATAGTTTATTTTTTCAGAAGTAATATTTGCTTTGGCCAATGCATTGATCATTGCCAACCGGGCTCCCTTGCCATTTGCAGAACTTGCAGTTTGATGAAACGCATCTGTTGCATTATCCCATCCGGATAATAAACACAATGGAGTATTATCTGTTATAGAAATACTTTGATCATTTTCAAGAACTAAAAACGCAGCTCCTTCCCCAAGGTTTAATCCTTTTCTTGATTCATCAAATGGTTTGCATATCTCCTGGTCATAAATATTCAGTGAACTGAAACCTTTGATATCGAAAATGGCAAGAGGATCACAGCCACCAACAATTACCCTGTCAAGTTTATTTGCTTCAATGAGGCGGGCACCCTGCATAATTGCATTTGCTCCTGATGAGCATGCGGTAGAAATAGTACCAATATATCCGGAAACTCCTAATTCGGCAGCGACCCGTTCTGTCGTTCTTCCATTATCATGAGTCATCAGCTTATAGCTTTCTGATGATTTGTTTGTTTGAGATTCAAAATAGTATTTCTCTATCCGGTCCAATCCACCAACAGAAGTAGAGGATATTATTCCTGTGCGGATGTCATCAACAATCTTATTTTTTCCCCAGGCCTCTTTTGCAGCAAGGATTGAAAGCAGTGTTGTTCGTGAAAAATCTTCATTTGGCAGATTGAGCAATTGAATTAACTGTTCATTGCATAGTTTCACCTCACCAAGCATCAGGTTATATACAGATGATCTGCGAATTCCGGTAACTCCTGATCTTAAGGAGCAAAGATTTTCTTCAGCATTTAAACCAATAGCACTCACAACACCGATACCTGTAACAAATATTTTCACGTCTTTTTAGAATTTTCTTCAACGATGTATTCAGCCATTGTATTGATCGAAGCAAGCACCTTTTTACCAACAGTTTCATCCAGGATCTTTACACCATGATACTTTTCCATTAATACAACCAGCTCCAATGCGTCAATTGAATCTAATCCCAGGCCGTCTCCAAACAAAGGAGCATCATCTATAATATCTTCAGGTTTGATGTCCTGAAGGTTTAGTTCCTGAATAATTTGTTTTTTTAGTTCATATTTTAGATCCTGCATATCTGAGATTAAATTTGAGTCGATAAACCGCACATGCCATCAGATCCCAACCAGTTTTATTTCGCATTCCAAAAGCTTCTTCCCTTTTAAATAGTTTTCGCCTTTTAATAAATACATATTTTCAAACTGGGCGATCAGGCTCACGATGGTATAAATAGTATCGTGAACTTTGGGTAGATCATACAATTTTAATTTTGAGATGGCACCAATAAATCCATCCGCATTTTTTTTCCCGGTGTGCTTTTTTGTTATTGCCAGGCCCGCTGAACTGGTTTGGGCAATATTTTCAATCAATGCAAATTCCCTGAGCACACCATTTTCAACAAAAATATTTTCCGGCAAAACAAGAAAATCAGTTTCAAATTTTTCCGGTTCAGCATTTACCAGGTTATCGATCATGATAAATGGCTTGCGCTGGGGAATATAATTTTCTATTTCTGTTTTGCTGATCTTCATTAAGAATAAAGTCCGCCATTCACATTAATAACCTCGCCGGTAATGTACGAAGATTTTTCAGAGGCCAAAAAACTCACTACGTGTGCAACTTCTTCAGGTTCTCCAACTCTGCCAGCAGGAATTACTTTTATATATTTTTCTATATCAATATTTTTGATCATTGCCGTATTGATAAATCCGGGCGCAACTGCATTGACAGTAATATTCATTTTTGCAACCTCCTGTGCTAATGCTTTTGTAGCCCCGATAATACCTGCTTTAGCGGTTGAGTAATTTGTTTGTCCAGGGACACCTCTTAATCCCGAGATCGATGAAATGTTTATTATACGGCCCGATTTATTCTTCATCATATGCCGGATGATATTTTGTGTAACGTTAAATATTCCTTTCAGAGAAACCGCAATCACATCATCCCAGTTACTCTCAGGCATCCACATAAATAAACCATCTTTGGAAATACCTGCATTATTAACAAGAACCGAAATATTTTTTTCAGGATTGTTTTTCAGCCAACCAGAAATTATGCTATCTGTTTCAGTTTTATCCCGGACATCAAATTTCAATAGCTCACCACTTCCTCCATCGCTGTGTATTTTATCAAGTGTTTCCTGTGCTGCATCTGTATCAGAAGAGTAATTTATTAAAATGTGCAGGTGATGATCTTTGGAGAGTTGCAATGCTATAGACCGCCCTATACCTTTGGAGGCCCCGGTAATTAATGCACAATTCACAGTTATGGAACTTTTCTATTTCCTTTGGATATTTTTATTATTCCCCAGATAGAACCGCCGGCAATAACAGCCCCCAGAGGAATTAAACCTGCGCTTCCGCTAAACCCTGCAATAATAAGACAGACTCCAGCACACAAAGTACAAATGAGAAGTATCATGAGTAAAACGGCGCCGACAGTCGTTCCTCCAGCAAAGGCGACCCTTAGTTTCTCCAGGCGCTTCATCATTCTCGCTTTTTTCTTTTCAAGTTTCTTTACTTTTTTCTCGGCTTTGAGTTTTTCATGATTTTCTTTTCCTGAAAAACTATTGGGTTCTATTATTTCATTAGGTGCTATTACTATTGTAGATGAATTGACTGCTAAAACCTGATTATGGCCCTCACTGTTCACTTGCCCGGAAGTAACATTCAGATCGGCATATTGTACGTTATTATCGTGAAAGATCGCCTGGTCGATCGCTTTTAAAGAATGAGCCACGAAAGAATTTGGATACTTGTCTTCAACCCTGTTTCCCGTAATAACCATCAGCACAAATGAAGACAGAGCAATACCCATAAATATTATTCTATGTTTATTTACTTCTGCAGGTATTGCTATTGTACCACGTTTCGGCAGAAAATGCACCGATAAAAAGCATGCAATCATTATAGTGCCAAACACGAAAGCGGTGGTGTTGGAAAATTCATACCCTAATTTATAAAAATTGTAGCCGGCTATCATTCCAAGCATCATAAGAGCTATTTGCAAAATTGTAATTAGCACTTGTGCTTTACCAGGGTTTGCTTTTCCCCACCTGGTCATTTTCATGACCCGCGACCTGTTGAGCCGGATGGTACCCATGATGGCAAGCGCCATCAATGATGCTGCTAAATAGGTAGGACCATCACTTATAAATACTGTGCATGAAATTATTACAAGAATGATCAATGCTGAGAGTAAAATGTTCTTCTTCATGGTGGAAAGATTTATTTCAACTCCGTTAATAATGGTTTTGGTTTATCAATTATCCTTTCAAGGTAAGTAAATTAATTTATATGAACATTGCCAGGTATTGATCAAGTTGGTTTTTTATTGCCGTTTCATCGTTTAACATGTCTTTCAAATATCTTCCGCAAATAATTTCGCAGGCTAACTCAATATCTTTTGTTATACTATTTGAAGCATGGCGGCTTATGGCGGCAAGAGTTATTCCGGTACTAAACTGATCTTTAAATTCAGCAGAATGGTTTAGTAGTTGTTCAAGATTTGCTTTATCGGTTCCCCCAACATACCCGCAGGCAATACCCACGCCTCTCCATAGATCAGCATGGCGTGACAAATGAAAAGGCTTTATCAGTTGAATAAGTTGATCTACATCTCCTTTGCTGATATACCAAAGGCGGCGACCAACTCCCTGGTCAAAGCCAGGCAGAGTTTGCTGATCTATATCAACTGGTACCAGTTGACTTTTTACCGTTCTTCTTCCATTAAAAAGACCATTGTAGTAACCGATCCCATCATAAATCATCCAGCTTATTACTGGCTGTAAGGATTCAAGGTATGGAGCCGGTGGTATCTCTTTTTTTGCAAATGCCCAACCGAGTCCAATATCCATATGAAATGTATGTGCCTTTGCTGAGCGCTGATAAAAATTTTTCCAATTGATCAGTTCATTTCCATTTGATAAGTCAAGTGATGCGATCTCCATAGAAGCACTTTCATAAGAAACAGAACGGAATTCCGGAGGTTCAGCATCGAGAAAAGCACTCACTTCTTCCAATTGATGTTCTTTCAGCATGTAATTCTGAACACCGAGGAATACTTTTTGAACGTATTCCATTTTAGTTGAAACGCTGTTAGGCAAATTCATTCCTGGGAGTTTTGATATTACTAAACCACATTTTGGCAATATCAGTCCTTATAGATTCAGTAACGTCAACAGCTTTTTGACTGTTTGATTTTTTTAGTAATTCATCTTTTCCGTCGTTTAGCATCATGCTGTAAGGATCAACATTCATGTCTCCAGGTGTTTCATTTACCTGCGTACTTGCTAAACGGAATATCTGTGCAGAGATCTGTTCAAGTATTTGCAGGTTCGATTCGATCTTAGGTATAAGTTCACCAGTCTTGTATTGCTTGCCCAATTCAGATTGGAATTGACGAAGACAGTCCAGGTCAAAAACATTCAGTTGCTGATCGGAACAGGGTTCAATATCATATTTACCCCATTCCCGAAAAAGTCCCTGCATGCGGTGGTTTAGTTTTGCAAATCTCCGGCCGATACTACTATCAGATGCTGAGTATTGTTTTAAGATCGCAATGTCAATATAACCCTTATTGGCAAAAAGAACATTGGGTATGGCCCAGTAAGAAGCCCAGTCCCATATTATTTTCATAAGCATGATCTGGGTTTTGCCAAAGATGCCATACATATTTCTATAAACAGTTATCCATCCATTGAGTAATTCTTTGTGTGCAAAATCATAGATCAAAGAACGTAACGCTATGTCTTCACCACTAAGATCCCTTGCAATAAGATCAGTGATCCAGGAATTACTAAGTGCAATAAAATCTGAACCCGGAGAATAAAATGGATCCATAAAAGCACCGGCTTCCCCTGTTACTGCCCATCTGTCTGCTGAATAAAATTGTTTTGAATCGTAGGCAAAATGCTTCATCACTTTAAAATCCATCAGCTTGTCTTTATGCATAGCAAACATCCTCGCTGCATGTGGTTCATATTTTTCCAACCATTGAGTTGCTTTTTCAAATGTGTTGAATCCGTCAAAAGGATGATATACCGGGTCGGCAACAATTCCCAAACTGGTTCTTCCCTGGGTTAGCGGTATTATCCAAACCCAGTAACCTTCTCCCATAAGATGATTAGTTGCCAAACGCCTGCGGCCCGGATCAACGAAATTGCGCCACACAAGGTTATCTGACCAGTCATCGATATCTATTACTGCATCTAACCTGAACCATGAGGAATTGATATCATGATCTATTTCTTTTTGAAGCTCCAATTTTCTTTTCAGCAAACCGTTTCTACCGGATGAATCCACTATCCATCTTACTTCAGTGCAGTATTCATTATTTTCTTTTATGTAACTGATCTTATGTCCATCTTTTGATAAAACCAGGTCAGTTACTTTAGCACCTAACTCAATGTCAACTCCACAATCTTTTAATCTTTGCACCAGTTCATTTTCTAACAAACCTCTATCAACCTGGTGTGATGGGAAGGGATTAAAGATCTTTGACCCCACTTCAACACGGCGGGTAATGTCGTCGTTATGCTCCGGACTAAAAAAGAAACGAAACCCAAATTTCCGTAATTGATGTTCCGTTAAATATTCTTTGAGGTTAAGTACATCACGCAGATAGTAAGCACCCATTTCACTTAATGATTCGCCAACTTTATGCGTAGCTGCAGGAGCATCGTCCTTTCGTTTTTCCAATACAAGAATTGAAATGCCAGGTTTGGCTTGTTTGAGTTGCAAGGCAAATGTTAGTCCCGCCAAACCTCCTCCCGTTACCAGTACATCATATTTTCTATAATTATCTATGCGCATATTGAGTTGATATCAAAAAAATCTAATCTCTTTTTTTCTAAGATAGAATTATTTTTTTGGAGCGACAATAAGAATAAGAAGGATCAATAAAGCAAATATTATTAATAATGTCCAGGAATAAAAAGGGTGTTTGGTGTTATTTAATTCTTCTTTGAGATGCCCGGTAAGTTTTGGTCCGAATCTTTCCTCGGGTCTTGTTGTATCACATTCACTGCACTTTGCGACTGCTTCTTTTGTTATTGGAAAAACCGGGATCCAGAAAATATGAAAATACCTGCTGTAAATAAATACATCTGTTGAATTTTCTTTTTCGCAATAAGGGCATTTATAAAATAGCGGTTCAAAAAAACGAATGAAGAATTTTCTTTTACCATAAATAAGAAACATAGTACTCAGGTTTAGTCTAAAAAATCTTCCTCTTCCTTCGGTCTATATTTATCAAACATCTTTTCAATAGCTCCTGCAAAAACCGGAAATTTTTCCTTGGCAAAATCCTTTACTACTTCAATAGATTTTAATGCCTGTTGTTCAGTTAATCCCTGTGCCATCAAACGATCAATAAGTTCTTTCATATAAATATCTTTTAAAAAAAAGGTCAGACTAAATGTCTGACCAAATATCATAATAATCCATTTAAATCCTATAAATCGTGGTTCTAAGCGACTTTAAGAAGGCTGATCTTACTCGTTTCAAACTTCCTTCTCGCATATTCAATATCCAGCATAAAAGTTTTTTCATTAGTGCTTGGCAGTTCAAACATCGCATCAGTTAAAATGCTTTCGCAAATGCTGCGAAGGCCGCGGGCACCTAATTTATATTCCACCGCTTTTTCTACCATGAAATCGAGAACGGGAGCATCAATACTAAGATTAATTCCTTCCAGCTCAAACAATTTTTTATACTGTTTTATCAATGCATTCTTCGGCTCGGTAAGAATAGCACGAAGTGTTGGGGCATCCAATGGATCAAGATGTGTAACAACTGGCAAGCGACCTAACAACTCAGGGATCAATCCAAATGTTTTTAAGTCAGGAGCATTAACATATTTCAGCAAGTTCTTCTTCATTGCATCCTGTTGCTCTTTATCAACATTAAAACCGATCGTATTTGTTTGCACTCTGCGTGCAATTACTTTATCAATACCATCAAATGCGCCACCGCAAATAAAAAGAATATTTTGAGTGTTGATCTTGATAAGTTTTTGTTCAGGATGTTTACGTCCACCTTGTGGCGGCACTAACACATCTGTACCTTCCAGGAGTTTCAGCATTCCCTGTTGTACACCTTCACCGCTTACATCACGGGTAATGGAAGGATTATCTCCTTTACGGGCAATCTTATCTATTTCATCAATATAAACAATGCCGCGTTCAGCAGCAGGTACATCATAATTACAAACCTGCAGCAATCTTGTAAGAATGCTTTCAACATCTTCGCCCACATAACCTGCTTCAGTAAATACTGTAGCATCAACAATAGCGAAAGGAACATTCAGTAAACGGGCAATAGTTTTTGCAAGTAAGGTTTTACCAGTACCTGTTTCACCCACCATGATGATATTGCTTTTCTCTATCTCAACATCACCGGCTGATTCAACTGGTTTTTGCTGTAACCTTTTATAATGATTATAAACTGCAACGGCTAAAACTCTCTTCGCTTCATCCTGGCCGATCACATATTCATCAAGAAACTTTTTGATCTCAACAGGTTTTTTAACTGAAAGTTTAAATGAAGAAGGGGTCCGTTCATCTTTAGTCATCAATTCCTGCTCGATGATCTCACGTGCATGCTCTACGCAATTTTCGCAGATATGACCTTCCTGGCCTGCGATAAGAATTTTAACCTCATCGCGGTTGCGACCGCAGAAGGAACAGTGTAAAGGATTTTTTGCCATGCTTTTATAGATATAACGGACTACAAAACGGGTTGATAGTCTACAAAATTATAAATCCGCCCCGAACGAGGCGGATTTATTTTATGAACTAATGTTAAGGCCTTGCCAAAGAAGGGGTTAAAGTTTTTCAATGATCCCATCTACAATTCCATATTCGATCGCCTCTTTAGCATCCATCCAGTAATCACGGTCAAAGTCCTTCATGATCTGTTCCATGGTTTTGCCGCAATTCTGGGCCAATATTTTTGCTCCGATCTCTTTTACCTTCCTGGTCTGCACAGCTTGTATCTCAAGGTCTGCGCTGACCCCTCGTATATGACCACCTAACGATGGCTGATGGATCATCACTTCTCCATGTGGATATATAAAACGTTTTCCTTTTACACCACCACTTAATAAAATACTACCCATTGAAGCTGCGAGCCCCATACAAATAGTGCTCACCGGCGATTTCATCATTCTCATAGTATCATACATAACCATTCCACTCGTAACTACCCCGCCCGGACTATTAATATAAAATTTAATTTCCTCACCGGGTTTATCTGCCTCAAGTAACAAAAATTTAGATACTACTTCCTTGGCTGATTTATCATCCACTACTCCCCAGAGATAAACTTCCCTTCTGTCAAAGAAATATCTCTCCAGTTTTTTATTCAGCATATAAAGCTCATCCCGCTTATCATCTCTTTCCTTTTCATCTTCTTCTGGTTCCTCATCCATTCTCCAGCCTTTGTATTCAAAATTCTTTCGTTTCATATAAAATGTTTATCGTTTATATTTTGGTTAAATCACCTTCAGCAATTGAGCATTTCAACTTTTGAATGATTGCTCGTCCTAAGTTCCCCTTTAGGGGACAGGGGTTTGATTTAATCTTTCTTCTGCTTCCTCGGATTGATCAACAACACTTCATCTACCAATCCATATTCTTTTGCTTCAGGAGCTGTCATCCAGCGATCACGGTCAAAATCTGCTTCGATCTGTTTAACATCTTTTCCAGAATGATAGTTTATCACATCATACAATTCACTTTTCAATTTCCTGATCTCATTGACTGTAATTTCAATATCGCTTGCCTGGCCGCCAATAGCGCCGCTTGGCTGATGCATCATGATCCTTGCATGTTTCAATGCAGCTCTTTTACCTTTTGTTCCTGCAGCAAGAAGTACACAACCCATTGATGCAGCTACACCGATACAAATTGTAGCAACATCAGGAGTTACATACTGCATTGTATCATATACTCCCAATCCGCTGTACACACTTCCGCCCGGGCTATTTACGTACATGTTTATGTCTCTTGTTCTGTCAGTAGAATCAAGGAACAGCAATTGTGCTGTAACAATATTTGCTACTTCATCATTTATTGGATAGCCAAGAAAAATAATACGGTCCATCATTAAGCGGCTGTAAACATCCATCACGGCCACATTCATGGGACGTTCTTCAATAATATTTGGAGTAAGACCCGTTACAAGCTGGCTTGCATAACTGTGAAGCGTGTTGCTGGAAAGTCCGCGGTGCTTGACCGCATATTTTTCAAATTCCGAATTAAAACTCATGTTGCTAATATTTGTTTCGGCATTATCGCCAATCGTCTGAATCATCAAATATCCGTCCAAATGGCAAATCCACAAAATCAGTGACACGAAATATGGGAATTAAGACGATTTGACATTTTGGGTATATAAGGTATAAAAAGTAAAAAGGTCAGCAACTGCCAACCTTTTACTCTATATACTTTTTATACTAATGACTTAATGATGATGATGCTGATGCTCTTCCTGCATTTTCACAAAATCTTCCATCGCAATTTCTTTTTCTTCTGGCTTCACCTGTGTTTCTGCCCATTCAAATATCTTTTGACCCTGGATGCGATTATATGCATCCTCAATGTACTTGCGGTCCTGCATCATTTTGTCAATGTAATTGTCAACCCATGGCTGATCATCATTGCCCATCGGCATATTCATGTAACCGAATAATTGTTGTTTGGCAAAAGCTTTGATCTCTTCGGGTTTTACTTCAATATTATTTTCCCTGGCAATTTTATCACTGATCAATGTCCACTTCAATTGGTTTTTAAAAACGGGGAATTCTTTCTCAGCTTCTTCCTCAGTTTTTGGTTTTTCTCTTTCTCCCTGGGTTGTCATCCATTTTTTCAGGAATGATTCAGGAAAATCTATTTGAGTTCCATCAAGCAACTCATGATAAGCCATGTGTTGCAGTTGATTTTTTGCCTGGTTATCCCAATATACCTGTATTTCTTCTTTTACCTTGTTTCTGAAATCAGCTTCAGTTGTTACTTCAGCATTTGGATAAAGTTGTTTGAAGAAATCTTCATTCAATTCTTTCTTTTCAAGCAACCCGATCTTGGTGATCTGTATTTTGAAGTGTCTTTGAGAAAGTGTTGAATCATTCCTATCAAAACCAAGATCGCTTAAAATAAATTCAAGCTCTTTTTCTGCAAATGCTTTATCAAGCTGGGTGATAACATAATCATTAATGGTTTTACCTATTAAATTACCGCGGAACTCTTCTTTAAAATATTTTACCAGTAATGAGTTATCTTTTTTTATCCCGCCTTCTATTTCATTTGCATTCTCATCTACTTCGGTAAAAATTACATTCAATACATTTTCTTCAGTATTCGCTGTGTGTTCATCTTTCATATTGCCATAGCGATTCTGAAGACGTGTGATCTCATTGTTGATCATCTCATCAGTGATCTTTACTTTGTAGCGTGTTGTCTTTGCTTTTGAAAGATCAGCGAGTTGAAATTCAGGTTTCATTCCTATTTCAAAATGAAAAGTATAATCACGTGGATTGTTTACATCCAGCTGGCGAATATCCATTTCGACAGGAAGTGGCTGAGCGAATATGTCAAGCTTTTCGTCTTCCAGGTATTTAATAAGTTCCCTGTCAACAGAACGAAGAACTTCATCCGTAAACAAAGATGGGCCATACATTTTTTTTATCAAACCAGCCGGCACCATTCCTTTTCTGAACCCGGGAATGTTTGCTTTTTTGCTGTAATCTTTTAATGATTTTTCAAACGTCGGGAGATAATCAGTCTTTTCAAGTTTCAGGGTGAGCTTTTCATTCAGCAAACCAATATTTTCTTTTGTAACTGTAGCCATAATATACCCCCAATCCGCCACGGCGGAGAGTTTTAATACACTCTGATTAAAAGAGTGTTGTTAAAAATCGCTCAATAGAATTTCGAAAGCTGAAGTGTGCGACGCAACAAAAGATCAATAGAATTTCAAATGCTGGTAACACAATCATCACTATCGAACTAAGAACTTTTAATTCCTATTTTAATGACCCAACCTAAGTTCCCCTTTAGGGGGACAGGGGGCATTTTGTCCGGATGGAGGGACTCGAACCCCCATACCTTACGGCATCAGATCCTAAGTCTGACGTGTCTACCAATTTCACCACATCCGGGTTATGGTTGAAAGTTGAACGTTAAAGGTTATTTGAATCCAAACTTTCAAACTTTAATTTTTAACATTCAACTTAAAAACGGGCTGCAAATGTAGCAGATTTCACTCAGAAAAAACGGCTGTTTTTAAGTAAATTCGCTGTTCATGGATACCCTTGCGCAATTGCCGAAATATAATTTGAATGAAGAGCAGGAAAAGAAATTGATCCTGAGGGAATACCGTGCCTTGCTGAGAGACTTAAAAACCAAATTGAAGCCGGGTGATAAACGATTAATAAGACTTGCTTTTGAAATGGCGGTTGATGCTCATAAAACCATGCGCAGAAAAAGTGGCGAACCTTATGTACTTCACCCGATCGCTGTTGCGAGGATTTGTGTAGAAGAAATAGGATTAGGTGTTCGTTCTACAATTTGCGCTCTTTTGCATGATACAGTTGAGGATACTGATATCAGTCTTGAAGACATAGAAAGAGAATTTGGAAACGAAATAGCAAGAATCGTGGATGGGCTTACCAAGATATCCAATGTGATTGATGTGAATGCATCTCAGCAAGCCGAAAATTTTAAAAAGATACTGCTAACTCTCACTGATGATCCTCGTGTAATTCTTATCAAGCTTGCTGATCGTTTGCATAATATGCGTACACTGGATCATATGAAGGTAGATAAGCAATTAAAAATCTCTTCCGAAACGGTTTATGTATATGCACCGCTTGCACATCGCATGGGTTTGTATAATATAAAAACAGAGATGGAAGACCTGGCGATGAAATATTTGGAGCCCGATTCCTATAAAGAGATCGCCAGAAAGCTTGCAGAAACAAAAAAAGAAAGAAGCAGGTATATCAATGAATTTATTAAACCTTTAAAAGATAAACTCGAAAAAGCTGATCTGAAATTTGAAATATACGGAAGACCTAAGCATATACATTCTATTCAAAATAAAATGAAGAAGAAGGGTGTAAGCTTTGAAGAGGTATATGACCTGTTCGCCATTCGTATCATTCTTGATTCAGTTCCTGAAAATGAAAAAGGTGATTGCTGGAAAGTTTATTCAATAATCACAGATGAGTATACACCTGCGCCTGAAAGATTAAGAGACTGGTTAAGTAACCCGAAAAGCAATGGATATGAAGCCCTGCACACAACTGTAATGGGCCCGCAGGGAAAATGGGTGGAAGTACAGATAAGAACAAAACGAATGAATGAAATTGCCGAGAAAGGATTGGCTGCACATTGGAAATATAAAGAAGGAAGCTCCGATGAAAATCGTTTTGATAAATGGTTCCAGCAAATACGTGAAGTGATCGGTAACCAGGACACTGACTCAGTTGATTTCTTACAGGATTTTAAAACAAGTTTTCTTGCTGAAGAGATTTATGTGTACACGCCAAAAGGTGATGTGAAAATGTTACCGGTTGGTTCTACTGCTTTGGATTTCGCATTTTCAATTCACAGTGCTATTGGTGTAAAAACAATTGGCGCCAAAGTAAATCATAAACTGGTTCCGTTAAGTCATAAGCTTCGTAGCGGTGACCAGGTAGAGATCATTACATCCAATAAACAAAAGCCTTCAGAAGATTGGTTAAATTTTGTTGTTACTTCAAAAGCAAAAGGAAGAATCCGTGATGCATTGAAAGAAGAAAAAAGAAAAATTGCTGATGAAGGAAAATATACAGTGCAAAGAAAGATCGAAGGAATGGGTGCTGCATTCAATCAGCACAATATTGATGAGCTATGGTCCTATTATAAATTAAGCTCTGCACTTGACTTGTTTTACCAGGTTGCTATAAAAAATATAGATCTTAAAGAATTAAAAGAGTTTAAAGTTTTTGGTGATAAAATTGAAGCGCCAAAGCCTGTTAAAGTCCATGAAATAAAAGTTGACGGCGTTCATCAGCCGTTGGCAAAAAAAGATGCAGAGCTGATCATATTTGGCGAAAGCAGTGATAAGATCGTATACAATCTTGCCAATTGTTGCAAGCCGATCCCGGGTGATGATGTGTTTGGTTTTGTAACAACGGGAAAAGGCTTAACCATTCACAGAACAAACTGTCCGAATGCAGCCAAGCTGATGGCCAATTTTGGACATCGTATAGTAAAAACCAAATGGGCAAAGAATAAAGAAATATCCTTCCTTACCGGTTTAAAGATCGTCGGACTTGATGATGTGGGTGTTGTAAATAAGATCACCAGCCTTATATCCGGAGAATTACGTATCAATATTGCTGCATTGACCATTGAAGCAAAGGAAGGTGTGTTTGAAGGCAATATAAAACTGTATGTTCACGATAAAGAGGAATTGGATGAATTAGTTTCAAGTTTATTGGCCCTGCCGGGCATAGAAAAAGTGGATAGATACGATACTGAATTGTGATTGCAAACCGGTCAGGAAATCATTATCTTTCGGTTCTCATTTTACCAAATCGCTGATCAGCTACTGCTATGAGAAAGTACCCCGAGGGACTGCTTATAATTTTTTTATTTTGTATAGGAACCGCCGGTGCTTATTCGCAAAGCTGTGTTTCATCAAACAATAATACTGTAATTAATTTTTCATGCGGACTGAATTGTGGAAATGTGAATCTCCAGGTACCGGACCTTAGAACTACTTCTGATTATGCTGTAACAACGATCCCTTATAATCCATATCCATTTACAACCCCATTCGGTAATGAGCTTACTACATTATACCAGGATGATGTTTACAGTGACAAGGTATCGTTACCATTTCAATTTTGTTTTTATGATTCTGTTTTTTCAAAACTTGTTGTTGGTTCAAATGGATTAGTAACATTTGATACATTGAATGCAAATTGTTTCAATGCATGGAATATTACACCTGTGATCCCCTACGGATTCGGTACACAATGCCCACCAGTCAGCCAGCAAGGAGCAGCCTATTATCCAAGAGCATCAATTATGGGAGCATTTTCGGATCTCGATCCGAGATTTGCAGCAAGTCCATCTGATAGAAAAATAGAATGCAGGGTTGAAGGGAATGCACCTTGCAGAAGATTTATTACAAGCTATTATCATATCGGTGTGTTTGGCAGCACTTGTGGGTTTTCAACTCCCAATACATTTCAAATTGTTATTTACGAATCAACAGGGATCATAGAAATATATTTTGAACAAAAAGCCTGCATTTCTTCTACAAACTCCGGAAGAGCAATTTTGGGAGTACAGGATTGGACACAAACAAAAGCCCGTGCCGCAGCAGGAAAAAATGCTACTCAATGGAGTTTACAAAACGAAGCTTACCAGTTCATCCCTTCAGGAGGAGCAAGCCGGTTCATTAATTCGCAAATGTTCACAATGAGTGGTTCATTGGTGGCAACGGCAACAACATCATTTGCAATACCCGGTAGTGTAAGTTTAAGTTTTCCGAATATCTGTCCTTCTGGAAATTCAGAACAATTTATTGTAAGAACAGGGTATACTTCCTGTGCCGATCCCAATACAATTTTAATAACAGAAGATACAATCACTGTAAATAAAACTCCATCCTTAAATGCAACAACTTCTGTAACAAATCTTAATTGTACTACAGGTTCCTCAGGTTCTATTACAATCACTATACCACCAGGAAGCGGAGTCCCTCCTTATCAATATTCATTAAATGGAGGACCATTACAAAACAGTAATGTGTTCACAGGTCTTGCAACGGGTAACTATGCAGTTTTTGCTACAGATGTAAATGGATGCAGTACTACTTTAAATGTGACAATAAACCGAACAGGAAATCTTGGAGTAGGTTTTACATCTATTAATGCTGCTTGTTCAGGTGTAAACACAGGAAGCATTACGATTCTTCCTCCTTCAATTTATATACCTATTCAATATTCATTAAATGGAGGGCCGACGCAAACAAGCAATATTTTTTCGGGACTTGCTGCAGGGACTTATACAATAAATGTAACGGATGCAATTGGATGTACGGGTTCAACAAATGTGACTATCACACAAGGTGCAGGAATTTCTGCCATATTTGGAACCACACCAACATCATGTTCAGGAGCAAATAATGGATCCATCGTTGTTATGGCAAGTGGTGGCAGCTTGCCTTATCAGTATTCACTAAACGGAGGCCCTTTACAAAACGGTAATGTGTTTAGCGGCTTGGCGGCTGGTAACTATTCTATAAGAGTTGTTGATGTGAATGGTTGTAATGCTTCTTTTTCAGTTACTGTTAATCCGGGTACTCCTTTAAACGCAACCGTTACAAAAACAAATGTGAGTTGTAATAGCGCTGCTGATGGAACTATTACTGTGAATATTACAAATGGTACGGCGCCTTATCAATATTCACTTGATAATACGACATGGCAAACAAGCAATAGTTTTACGGGACTTGCACCGGGAACCTATATAGTTTATTATCGTGATAATAATGCATGTTCAAATTCGCAATCTGTTACTATTACACAGCCTGCGGTTTTAAATGAAACACTTACTCCACAACAACCACGATGTTTTGGATATAATGATGGATCAATAACTGTAGCACTTTCGGGAGGCGCCGGGCCGTATCAATATTCACTTAATAATATAGCATGGCAGGGAACTAATGTTTTCAATAACCTGACTGCCGGATCTTATACCATTTATTGTCGTGATGTTAATGGCTGTACTATATCAAAGACTATAACGATAACACAGCCACCTGCATTAACAGCAACAGCTGCTGTGGCTGATGCAACATGTAATGGTGGTGCCGATGGACAAATTACTGTAAGTGCAAATGGAGGCACTGCACCACTTGGATATACAGCAACAGTTCCGCCACTTCAACCTTCAAATATTTTTAATGTAGTTCCGGGTACATATAATGTAATGGTTGTTGATGCAAATTCATGTGTTGCGAATATTCCTAATGTTATTGTTGGCTTAAGTAACAATCTTTCCGTAGCAGCTTCAGCTGATGTAACGATCTGTGAAGGAACTTCGACACAACTAAATGTAACAAGTAATGCAACACAATTTTCATGGACACCGGCTACAAGTTTAAATAATGCCAATATTAAAAACCCGGTTGCGAATCCAAAATCTACGACGCAATATATTGTTACAGCAACATTTGGTCAATGCAGTGGAAAGGATACCATTTTTGTAAATGTAAACCCCGCGCCAATACCTAACGCCGGTCCTGATGTTGAAATTTGTTATGGACAAGATTATACACTGCAAGGTTCCGGTGGTGTGCAATTTATCTGGACACCACCATCAACATTGAGTAATGGTTCTCTTCCTAATCCTTTATCAACACCGCCACAAACAACTACATATAATTTACAAGTTATTGATGCAAATGGGTGTTCTTCATTGGCGCCTGACCAGGTTGTGGTAACTGTAACTGCGCCAATCATTGTAAAAACATTTCCATCAGATACAGTTGTTTTTGCTGGTGATAAGTTTCAGTTGTTGGCTACATCGGGAGCAACAAATTATTCGTGGGGACCGACTGCCGGATTGAGTAACCCTTTTATTCCAAATCCTATTCTTACTGTTACTACTGATGTTACATTTAATATTATTGCTACAACTGCAGCCGGATGCAGGGGTGATGGAACAGTAACTGTGAAAGTTTTCAAGGGGCCAGAGATCTATATGCCAACTGGGTTTACTCCAAATGGTGATGGAAAGAATGATAAATTCAAACCATTTACTGTAGGCATAACCAAGCTCAATTATTTCAAAGTGTATAATCGCTGGGGACAATTGCTTTATTCAACTGCCACTCTTAACGAAGGCTGGGATGGCCGGATCAATGGTATTGATCAGCAAACAGGAACATTTGTTTGGATGGTACAGGGTGTTGCCCGTGATGGCCGGGTGATCACTAAGAAAGGAACGGTTACCTTGATCAGATAAAATACCAAAAAACATTATGGAATTAGGAATTGGGAATTAGGAATTGAAAAGGTTTTCAACATTCTGAATTCTGAGTTCTTTGTTACTTGTTCGTTATTCTTTCCCCCTTATTTTTGCCCCCGCCTAATAACCCCCTGTCTCCGCCGAAGGCGGAGAAACTTAGATATGAAAATACAAATCGTTAGCTTCTTGTTTGAATAGTCATTGAATGCTGAGTAGGGTTATTGAGCGTACAAGAGTGCGAGTCTTTCACTGGAAGATTCGAAGGCAACGAAAGTATAATAGTAGGAATGCAGTTTGTTGAACAAAAAAATTATTAAACAATTTAAATACTTTTCTAAAGTGGGGAATATAAAGCCCCCTTTAGGGGGTTTGGGGGTTTAATTTTATGATCGATGTAATTCTTGGTTTACAATGGGGTGATGAAGGGAAAGGTAAGATCGTGGATTTTTTTGCTTCAAAGTATGATCTGATAGCCCGTTTTCAGGGTGGACCAAACGCAGGACATACTTTATATGTGGGAGATAAAAAAGTTGTATTGCACCAGATACCGTCTGGTGTTTTTCATGCAAATACTATAAACCTGATCGGTAATGGTGTGGTGCTTGATCCTGTCACTTTGAAAAGGGAATGTGACACTGTTTCATCATTTGGAGTTGATCTGAAAAAAAATCTTTTTGTATCGGAAAGAACCCACCTGATACTTCCAACCCATCGTGCTTTGGATAAAGCTTCCGAGATGTCCAAAGGACATGACAAGATCGGTTCGACATTGAAAGGCATAGGGCCAACTTATATGGATAAAACAGGAAGAAATGGATTAAGGGTTGGGGACCTGATCCGTGGAGATTTTAAGGCGGCTTATGATAAACTGGTAAACAAACATCGTCAATTGCTGGATGCTTATTCTTTTGATGAAGATATTTCTGCATGGGAAAACGATTTTTTTGATGGTGTGGAGTTCTTAAAAAGCTTGAATATTGTTTCGGGTGAATATTTTATTAATGATCATTTGTCAGCAGGAAAAAGAATTTTAGCAGAAGGGGCACAAGGCAGCATGCTTGATATTGATTTTGGAACATTCCCTTTTGTCACTTCATCAAATACGATTACGGCGGGAGTCTGTAGCGGACTTGGTGTGGCGCCACAAAAAATAAAAGATGTACTTGGGGTGACAAAAGCATATTGCACTCGTGTTGGCGGCGGGCCTTTTCCGACAGAATTGGAAGATGCGACCGGAGAGGAATTGAGAAAGATCGGAAATGAATTCGGTGCAACTACAGGCCGGCCACGTCGTTGCGGCTGGATCGATCTTGTGGCTTTGAAATTTGCCTGCATGATAAATGGGGTGACAAAAATTGTCATGACAAAAGCAGATGTACTGGACACTTTTGAAGAATTACAAGTTTGCACAGCATATAACACAGATGGAAATAACACGGAGGAAGTTCCCTACCAAATGATGGGGATCAACCTAAAACCTGTGTATAAAAAGTTCAAAGGATGGAAAATAGATTCCTCTGTTTTAAAAGTTGAAAAAGAATTGCCGGCAGCCATGCAGCAATATGTACAGTTTATTAATCAATACCTGGGAGTAAAGGTGAATTATATTTCCAACGGGCCGGGCAGAGACCAGATAGTTTCACTAACTTGAAAAAGAATAGCAAAAAATTTTTATAAAAATTTGGAAGTCTTAAAACTTCGCTGAAATTTTACATTGACTAATCTATTGGATTATGACAATGAAATCTGGTAAAGGAAAAAAATCCGGCGACAATCATAAACCATCTCCAGGTCATGATGATAAGAAAGCTTCATCAAAACCAAAGAAGCTGGAAGAAGCAGATGATGATGACGAACTGGTAGATGATGAAGAGATTGAAGTGAAAGCTGCAAAAAAAGGCGGCAAAGCAACTGCTTCTAAAAAAGCAAGTGACGATGACGACGATGATGGTGAAGAGGAAGGACCGGATGATTGGGAAAAACCTGAAGAAGAAGAAGAGTGGGATCCTGACTTTGATGAATTCGATGTCCCTGCTTCTAAAACTAAAAAAAGTACTGGCAGTGGTAAGAAAGGTAAAGAAGAAGAGGACGATTTTAAAGTTGATGATGAGTTCAAGGAAATGGGTCTTTATAACGACAGTTATGAAGATGATGAAGAAGACGATTACTAATAAGATTTTATTTTCCGACTTATATTTTGAGCGCAACTAATACTAACTGCATTTTTACAATCAAAGATCTTGAGAATGCAAAGAAAAAAATGCTAAGCTGGGCAAACCGGTTTAGCATTTTTTGTTTCCTGGATAATCACCGCTATCAAACCAATTATCATTCGGTTGAATGTTTACTGGCAGCAGGCAGTAAGAAAGAGCTAAGTGCCAAGTCTGGCCATTCATTAAATGATCTTCAAAATTTTTTGAATGAAAAACCGCGATGGCAATTCGGTCATTTGAGTTATGATCTGAAAAATGAAATTGAGGGGCTTTATTCAACACATCCTGATAAACTTGGGTTTCCTGATATTTTTTTCTTTGAACCAAAGATCGTCATCAGGCTTTCAGAAAAGGAAATGGAGATTGAAAGTGATGAAGATGCGGAAAATATCTTTGAAACTATTATGGCGATTGAGCCGGCAGAAGTTTCAGAAAAAAACAGATCTGTTAATATTCAGCAAAGAGTTTCTAAAGAGAAATACATTGATACAATTGAACAAGTAAAGAAACATATTCTTCGTGGCGATTGCTATGAAATAAATTATTGCATGGAGTTTTTTGCTGAAAATACAGTTGTTGGTCCTCTCTCAATTTATCAAAAGCTCAGCAGCACTTCACCCAATCCTTTTTCTGCTTTATATAAACTGGATGATAAATGGCTGATCTGTGCCAGCCCCGAACGATTTTTAAAAAAAGAAGGAAATAAAATTTTATCGCAACCGATCAAGGGAACATCATCAAGATTTTTGAAAGATGATAATAAGGATAAAAAAAGTAAGGAAGAACTTTTTATAAGTGAAAAAGACCGTTCAGAAAATGTGATGGTGGTTGACCTGGTAAGAAATGATCTTGCCCGTGTTTGCAAAGAAGGAACAGTAAAGGTGGATGAGTTATTTGGTATTTATTCTTTTCCCCAGGTGCATCAAATGATATCAACAGTAAGCGGCGAGATAAAAGACAAAATTTCATTTACTGAAATAATCAAAGCAACTTTTCCCATGGGCTCCATGACAGGTGCGCCGAAAAGAAAAGTATTGGAACTGATCGAAAAACATGAAAGATCAAGGAGGGGGATTTTTTCCGGCGCTGTTGGCTATATAACACCCGAAGGAGATTTTGATTTTAATGTGGTAATAAGAAGTATCATGTACAACTCTTCCCAAAATTATCTTTCTTTTATGGCCGGCTCAGGTATTACTTTTTATAGTGATGCTGAAAAAGAGTATGAAGAATGTTTGTTAAAGGCGGAAGCGATGAGAGTATCAATCCTAAGTTAAAAACTACCTCATAGGTTTCTTTTCTGGTGAAGTTTTAACAGGAGTAGAAAGCGATTGCTTAAATGCATCCAGCATTATTTGTAAACTTTCATTAAGGATATCATAGCGTTTTGCCATAAACATTTCCATCTTGTCTGCCGGCAGTCTTAATTCATATTTACCATTATGAGTGATCAGCTTATCAAAGTCAGGATTATAACGATTGAATTCCGTGATTGAAAAAGTTATATGTTTTGCAATAACTAATGAATTATACCTGCCGCTGATCGTCTGTACTTTTGAATTCGTCATTTCAGCTTCAGTCAGATTTTTTGCAGCCGGATTTACATTCGATGCCTGTCTTAAAAGATCTGTTTCATCTTTTGTTAATGTTGTGATACCGCCATCACCTTCCATTATATAATGTGTGGCAATAAATTTTTTTACATGATCTCTTGATTCAGCAGGCAAATAATGTTGCAGGTCCCAAAAGTTTTTACTCTTGCTTTTTCTAATTGCAGCATCAACATTACCCGGCCCGCCATTGTAAGCAGCAATTACAAGCAGCCAGTCATTATAAATATTAAAAAGCTCACTTAAATATTTTGCAGCGGCATGAGTGCTTTTGTAGTAATCAGTTCTTTCATCAACATATTCATTTACTTTCAATCCAAATCTTCGGCCCGTCGCCGGCATAAATTGCCAGGGACCAACAGCCCCTGCCCATGATACTGCATAAGTTTTTAAATATGATTCAATAACTGCGAGGTATTTCAATTCTCTTGGCAGTCCATGATAATTCAGAACTGCATCGATCATATCAAAATACGGACGACCCCAGCCTTTTAATTTTTCAAGACCTTTTTTATTTTTCTGCATGTAATCGTCAACAAAGGTGATAGCACGAGGATTTAATTGCACCTGGTTTAATCCTTCTTCTTCAGGTTTGCTTATATAAAGATCTTTAAAACCTGTTTTGGGATCATTGGCGATAGCAACCGTAGTAATTGTTGAATCTACTGGTTCTTTGTATAGTCTTGATCTTGACAGATCCTTGATAGAATCCGTAGTAGCTTGTTGTGCAGTAACCGCCACGGATGAAATAAAAAGAGATATGATAAATAAAAACCGCATTAATATTTCTTAAACTGCATCAATTGTTTTGATGCTTGCAGCAAAGATAGCTCGTTAAACTGTTTTGCCATTAACTGCACACCGAAAGGCAACCGATTGGAATGTTTAAAAAGCGGTAATGATATGCCCGGAATGCCTGTAAGATTTGCAAAAACAGTATAAATATCGGCGAGATACATAGCAATAGGGTCATCAGTTTTTTCGCCGATCTTAAATGCAACAGAAGGCGAAGTAGGCATAAGAATAAAATCAAATCCTGTCCCGCCATTGGCGGGATCACTGAAAACCAGTTCTGTTTTTTCAACAAGCTTGCGTCTTACTTTCTGTGCTTTAGTAAAATATGCATCATAATAGCCGGTACTTAACACAAAAGTGCCGAGCATGATCCTTCGTTTCACTTCTTTGCCAAAACCTTCACTGCGATTGTGCTTGTAAAACTCTGTTAAATCATTTGATGGCTTTGATGATCGATAACCATATCGTACTCCATCGTATCGTGAAAGATTGGATGATGCTTCAGCTGTTGTGAGAATATAATAGGCAGGAACTATATAGTCGAGGTATTCAAAATTTAATCCTGTTACTTCGTGACCTTCTTTTTTCAATTGCTCAATCAGGTCTTTTATTCCATCAGCAATCTCACTATCAAGAGATGGATGCTCTAATGTTTCTTTAAAATATGCAAAACGAAACTTTTTCTTTTCTTGTAACGCTTGTGAATATTCTTCAACAGGCTTCTGAGAAACTGTACTGTCATATTCATCAGCCCCGGCAATTATTTCTAAAACTTTGCTTACATCTTCAACATTATTTGCAAAGATCCCGATCTGGTCAAATGATGATGCATAAGCGATCAAACCATATCTTGATATTCGACCGTAAGTTGGTTTTAACCCAACTATACCACAAAAATCTGCAGGCTGACGAACAGAACCACCGGTATCACTGCCAAGTGAAACCATACAAAGCCCTGCTTGTACTGCAACTGCTGAGCCACCTGATGAGCCACCCGGAACTCTTGTTTCATCAATTGCATTCAACACATTTCCATAAACTGAGTTTTCATTGGTTGAACCCATTGCAAACTCATCACAATTACAAACTCCAATAATGATCGCTTCTTCCTGTAAAAGTTTTTCAACTGCTGTTGCCGAGTAGATAGAAGTAAAGTCTTTCAGAATGCCCGATGCTGCAGATAACGGATGATCTTTATAACAAATAACGTCTTTGATAGCAATTACTACTCCATGTAGTTTGCCTGTCGTTTTACCGGACCTTCTTTTTTCATCAAGCCCGGCTGCTTTTTGCAACGCTTCATCTGCGAATACATGGACAAAAGCATTCAGATGTTTAACTAGTTCAATTTTGGAGAGGTAATGACGTACTGAATCTGTGCAGGAAGTTTTACCCTGTGTTAAAGCAAGCTGGTATTGGTTAATAGAGGTATACTCAAACAAAAGCGAAGGCCTTTAGTAAATCGAATGTGTATTAAGATCGGTAGATTAGTTTGTAGGTTTGGTGTCCTTTTCAGTAACACTTTCTTCTAATTCTCTTCTTACATTATCTTTTGCATCTTTAAACTCACGAACACCTTTTCCAAGGCCACGCATCAGTTCGGGTATTTTTTTGCCACCAAATAAAAGTAACACTACAAAAGCGATCAATATGATTTCGGTCGCACCAAGATTTCCCATTTTTATAAAATTTTGAACATTAAAGGTAACATAAATTGAAATTCGGTTTCAGCTAACTTGTCATGCAGAAGTAAATACACAAAGAGGTTATTAAAATCAATCTTTTTCAGTAGATCATTTACTTTTCTTTTCAGATGTGCTTTCTTCCAGGTCTTTTCTTACATTATCTTTTCCTTCTTTAAATTCACGAACACCTCTTCCAAGTCCACGCATCAGCTCAGGAATTTTTTTACCTCCAAACAATAATAACACTACGAATGCGATCAAAACAATTTCCATCCAACCTAACTTTGGCATTTTGTAAAATTTTAGAAACGTAAAGGTAGCATAAATCAAAATCCGTTTAGAATTAATTTGTTAAGCTGATGTAAATGCAAAAAAAAGCGACCGTTAGTCCGGTCGCCAGTTAATATATTAAGCAATGCTTATTGTTGTGGCGTTGTTTCTTCATGTGCAAGACGTTTTTCACGGATTCTTGCACTCTTACCACTACGGTTGCGGAGATAGTAAAGTTTAGCACGGCGAACACGGCCACTTTTATTTACTTCTATTGACTCGATATTAGGAGAATAGAGGGGGAAAAGCCTTTCAACACCCACACCATCAGAAATTTTACGAACCGTAAAACTTGCAGTTGCACCAGTACCCTGGCGTTTGATCACATCACCTTTAAAGCTTTGGATCCTTTCTTTGTTACCTTCAACAATCTTATAGTTAACTGTAATATTATCACCGGGTTTAAATGCAGGGATTTCCTTTTTCCCGGTCAGTTGTTCGTGTACAAAGTTTATTACGTTCGTATTCATGATCTTCAGTTTTGCGGGTCGCAAAGATAGGGGGAAACGTTTAAAGTTTAAAGGTTTAGAGTTTAAAAGTTTAGTCAGCTAAAAATAAATTCTTAAACTCTGAAACTAAGAAACTTACCGGGCTACATTAACTGCTCTCTTTTCTCTGATCACCGTTACTTTTATCTGGCCAGGGAAGGTCATTTCATTCTGGATCTTCTGTGCGATTTCAAATGAAAGTTTCTCGGAATCCTGGTCAGATACTTTATCAGCTTCAACAATTACCCTAAGTTCACGACCGGCTTGTATAGCATAAGCTTTTTCAACTCCATTATAAGTCATTGCAAGGTTTTCCAGGTCTTTGATACGTTGCAGATATTGCTGCATTATTTCCCGACGAGCTCCAGGTCTTGCACCGCTAATGGCATCGCAAGCCTGTACGATTGGAGAAATTACATATTGCATTTCCATCTCATCATGATGGGCTCCGATAGCATTTATTACGGCGGGATTCTCGCCATATTTCTCCGCAAGCTTGGCACCAAGCAATGCATGACTTAATTCAGTTTCTTCATCAGGAACTTTTCCAATATCATGAAGAAGACCAGCACGTTTAGCCAATTTCGCATTCATGCCCAATTCCGAAGCCATAATGGCGCAAAGGTTTGCTACTTCACGGCTATGCATTAAAAGATTCTGTCCATAAGAAGAACGGAAACGCATTCGACCAACCATTCTCACCAATTCCTTATGCAAACCATGAATGCCAAGCTCGATAACTGTTCTTTCACCAATCTCCATCACCTGCTCTTCAATTTGCTTTTTTGTTTTATCAACGACCTCTTCAATCCTTGCAGGGTGAATGCGGCCATCGGCAACCAGTCTTTGTAAACTTAAACGGGCAATCTCACGACGGAGAGGGTCGAATGAGGAAAGAACAATTGCTTCAGGTGTATCATCAACAATAAGATCAACGCCTGTTGCTGCTTCAATGGCGCGGATATTTCTTCCTTCACGGCCAATGATCTGGCCTTTTATTTCATCACTTTCCAAATTGAAAACTGTAATTGAATTTTCAATTGCCTGTTCGGCTGCAGTACGTTGTATAGTTTGAATGATGATCTTTCTTGCTTCTTTATTCGCCTTTTGTTTGGCGTCTTCAATTATTTCCTGCTGAACGGCTAATGCTTTTGTTTGAGCCTCATGTTTCAGACTTTCTACCAATTGAGCTTTGGCTTCTTCGGCGGTAAGACCGGCAATTTTTTCAAGGCGACGAATATGCTCTTCCTGGTGTTTTTCGAGTTCAGTACGCTTGATATTTACCAGCTCAATTTGGCGATTAAGATTATCCTTGATCGCTTCATTTTCTTTTAAATGCTTATCAAGATTGCCTTCTTTCTGATTGATGGATTGTTCTTTTTGACGGATACGGTTCTCGGCATCGTTGATCTTTTTATTTTTCTCAAAAACCTCTTTGTCATGATTTGATTTCATCTGGACAAAGCGTTCCTTCGCCTCGAGTTCTTTTTCCTTTTTGAAAGTTTCGCCTCTGAGTTCGGCTTCTTTGATTATGGTTTGAGCA